>Ga0210040_10000142_pt1 | contig 139347 bp, 117 predicted proteins | sample CryGeyCG12114_NA_FD_185462 | JGI IMG/M metagenome (GOLD analysis project Ga0210040, IMG submission 185462) | Groundwater microbial communities from aquifer - Crystal Geyser CG19_WC_8/21/14_NA (SPAdes) (version 2) | ecosystem: Environmental > Aquatic > Deep subsurface > Groundwater | place...
AACATGCGATCGACATGTTTTTTGATCTTATTGGCCCGTCCCTGATTCCAGGCCCAAATTTTAGGGGAAATATAGTAGAAAACTTTCAGCCCACGCGCTTTGGCGAACCTGGCAATACGCATGTTAAAGCCTGCATAATCTACCAGAATCACCACATCCGGCTTCCAGCGCTGGATATCAGCTTTGCACGCCTTCATCAGGCCCAGAATTTTGCGCAGGTTACCAATTACCTCTACAAAGCCCATAAAGGCCATATCCTGGTAATGTTGCACCAAATCCATACCTGCAGCCTGCATCATATCGCCGCCCCACCCGCGTATTTCGGCTTCAGGGTCTTGCACCCGAAGTTGCTTTATCAGGTTAGAGGCATGTAAATCGCCGGATCGCTCACCGGCTATGACATAGTATTTCATGGAGACAGGTATGCTTTTTGGCCGCCAGTGCGGGTAAATAGTATAAACGGCTGGCGCAACAAACTTTGCTTATTCGCCGAAATACTCTACGTAGTTGCGGGGCGTTTCGTATAATTTAAGGCTGTGCAAGGCTGCATTTTTATCTGAAATCTCAGCAATTCGCGGTGCCAGTATCTTCCAGAATTCAACTACCAGGTTTTCGGTGCTGGCCATTTTATCTTCCATAAACGCCACGTCCAGGTTCAGGTTTTTATGGTCTACCTTGTCGATAACGTGCGTGCGGATGAGGGTGCTGAGCTTTTTGAGGTCGATCACAAAACCAGTGTCCGGATCAGGGTTGCCTTTCACGGTTACTATTAAATCGTAGTTGTGGCCGTGCCAGTTGGCGTTGGCACATGGCCCGAAAACCTCCTTGTTCTTGGCCAGCGACCAGTTCGGGTTGTGCAGTTTGTGGGCTGCGTTAAAGTGCTCTAACCTGCTTACGTAAATCATTCTAACCTCTGAAGTTGTAATTTTTTCTGAACAGCAAATATACAAAGAAAGGAACACCAAAAAACGAAGTAATGATTCCAATTGGTAATCCGGCAGGCGGATAAATCAGGCGGGAAAGCAAATCGCAGAGCAGCATAAAAAAACCACCAATAAACGCGCAGAACAGCAGGTTCCAACGGCCTGTAGTGCCCAGCAGCCCGCGCGCTACGTGAGGAATGATTAATCCAACAAAACCGATCGGCCCTGAAGTAGCCACCGCAAAACCTGTAACTACAGATACGGTAGCAAGTATAATCCAGCGGGTGTGCGCCACCTGCACGCCCAACGCCTGCGCCCGCTCGGCACCCAGCAAAAGTATGTTAAGTTGCTTCTGATAGAAAGCGAACAACAGCAAGGCCAGCAGCAGCGCCACCGCCGGGTAAGGCAACAGGGTCCAGCTGGCGCGCTCAAAACTGCCCATCGACCAAAAAATAACAGCCTTTAGCTTACCTTCAGAGTCCGATAAAAAGGTGAGCATACCAACGATGGCTGTTCCGAGCGAACTAATGGCGATGCCAGCCAGCAGCAATTGCGCCGGAATGAGTTGTCGCTTGCGGTAACCCAGCATCACCACTACCAGTGTAATGATAAATGCGCCGGCCAGCGCAAAAACAGGCGGCATATAAATTCCGGCCAGCGTTATCGGCACAAAGCCAAAGAAAACGATTACTGCTCCCAGCGAGGCCCCGGACGCTGTGCCCAGCAAGTATGGGTCGGCCAGGCCGTTGTTTACCATGGCCTGCATCAGGTAACCGCAAAAAGCCAGCGAAGCGCCCACCACCAGCGCCAGTAACAACCTTGGCAACCGCAAATGTATGATGGCAAAATGTGTGGTGTTATCGGCATTATAATGAAAAAAAGCATTGACAATAGTGGCTGCATCCGACTCAAAAGAACCAACCTGCAGCCCCAGCAGCAATACGATTAGCAGCAGCAGCAAAGCAAGCATAAAATATACAGGCTGCCTCATCATGGGTATAAAAACTGCTCCAGTTCCAGTATAGATTCTACCACGCGCGGGCTGGGGCGCTCCATTAGGTTGCCTGTTGGGTCATACAATCGTTTATGCTGATAGGCCTTAATTCTGCGCAGCTCGGGGTACAGGCTGAAGAACTTTTCCTCAAAAATTTTCGGCGAATCGCCCAGCAGCACATCCGGGTTCAGTTTCAGAATATACTCGCGCGTCAGCGCCGGGTAAGGTTGCTCAAATACTTCCTCCACTGCGTTTTCCGCTCCCAGAATATGCAGCTTGTCCGTAAGAATCGTGTTCTGGCCGTACACGTAAATCGGGTCTTTCCAGGTAATCGCCAGCACGCGCTGCGGATTCTTCTCTTGCTGATGGCGCTTCCGGATTTCAGCTACCTGCCGCCGCAACGAGTCGGCCAGATGCTGCGCCTGTTGTTCGCGGCCCGTTATCCGGCCGATATCTACCAGACCAGAGAAAATATCTTCCACCTTCTTATAGTTCTGATAGTATACCGGCACGCCCATTTCCTCCAGCCGCGCAGCGGCATCGAGCGGCGTGATACCCTCTGTTGTGAAGATCAGGTCCGGTTTCAGGCGGAGCACCTGCTCGTAATCTACCGGATAGTTATTTATGATCGGCTTGCGTAGGGCGGCCGCCGGATAATCATCATTCTGCGTACGTCCGACAATCCTGGCGGTATCCAGAACAGCAAACAGCATTTCCGTCATAGAAGATGCCAGAGCCATTACCCGCTCGGGCTGCTTGGGCAGGCGTATTTCCCGGCCTAAATCATCGTGCAGCACGATTTCCTCCTGCCCGACTTTTTTCTCACCGTTACAGGCCACTAGAAGTAGCAAAAGGAAAAAACACAGCAGGCGGTGACTCCGGAAGTAAAATTTTATCTTTTCTTTCAACGTATAGCAATGGCTGTGTTGCCCGAGGCAGTCCGCCATAAATTTATTTTCGTAAATTTAGCGGAATTTACGTTATAGCCTTTAAAACTAAACTATGATTGTAGTAACCGGTGCCGCAGGATTTATTGGCAGCTGCCTTGTGGGCAAGCTGAATGAGGCTAATTTTAATGACATTGTGGTGGTGGATAATTTCTCCGTCGCTAAAAAAGAAAAGAACCTGGAAGGCAAAAAGATAAAGGAATTCGTGGATCGCGATACCTTTTTCGACTGGCTGGATGAAAATTATGAAGGCGTGGAATTTATCTTCCATCTGGGCGCACGCACCGACACCACCGAAATGAACAAAGACGTGCTTAACCTACTAAACCTGAACTACTCCAAAAAAGTATGGAACGCCTGCTGCGAATACCAGATCCCTTTGGTATACGCCTCTTCGGCAGCTACTTATGGAGCCGGCACGCTGGGGTATGATGATGATGAAAGCATTATTCCACTGTTGCAGCCGTTAAACCCCTACGGTGAATCTAAAAATAATTTCGACATATGGGCGCTGGAGCAAACGGCAAAACCTTTTTTCTGGGCCGGGCTCAAGTTTTTTAACGTGTATGGCCCCAATGAGTATCACAAAGGAAAAATGGCCTCGGTTATTTTCCATGCCTACAACCAGATTATGGAGAAAGGCCGACTGGCGCTGTTCCGCTCTCACAACCCGGAGTATGCCGATGGCGAGCAGATGCGTGATTTTATTTATGTGAAGGATGTGCTGGAAGTATGCATGTTTCTGATGCACCACCGCAAGAATTCAGGCATCTACAATGTAGGCACCGGCGAGGCCCGCAGTTTTATGGCCCTGGCCCTAAATACCTTTGATGCCATGGATGCAACGGCCAACATCGATTTTATAGACATGCCCCCGACTATCCGCGACAACTATCAGTATTTTACCGAAGCCAACATGCAAAAGCTGCGCTCCATTGGCTACGACAAGCGCTTTTATACTTTAGAAGAAGGCGTGAAAGATTACGTGCAGAATTACCTTATGACAGGCAGGCAACATTAAGTATAAAGTAAGCAAGAATACAGAATTAAGTATAAGTATGGAGGGAGTTCAGGTCAAGTATAAATAATTGATGTACAACAAGCTTTATACTTCAGGCCTTTTGTCATTTGTCACACTTTCTTTTGTCTCCATACTTAATACTTATAAGTATGGAGACAAAAGAGGGAGTTCTGCTGCTGTGCCTTATGGCCCAAAACTTAAGAAGCAAGCCGATGAGTGAGTGTTTAAGAAACAGGGCCAAGCTCTACAGGCGCTGTAGTTCCTCATCGATGGGTTTGTTTATACGTTGTCCTTTTGGTTTGTTAAATACATAGTTGACAGACACAGAAAGAAGACGGCTGTTAAACCTTTGAGTCAGTTGAATATTTTCTGCCTCTGAATTGAAGGAGTTTCTAATCTTTGTGGTATATAGTATATCCTTTGCACTTATTCCTATGGTTAACTTCTCTTTTAAGAATGAACGCCTAAGGCCAGCTGTTAGGACATAGAATCGTTTTTGCTCAAAAATGCCGCTCATGCCAGGGCCTTCGTATTGGAAGTCTATGTTCGCATGTAGCGCGCTCGGCAAGGTAAGGTTGTTGCGAAGGCTGAATTGATAGGAGGCCGCTTGCCGCTTTACGTCCCTGAATTTGAGGAACGTGCTGTAGAGCGAAGCATCGCTGTTGAGCTGCCACCACGGAGTAATGTTCGTCTGGTTTGACCCGTAGAGTGTCCAGGTGCTTCTGTACTCAAAGTTCTGCGGCGAAAGCTCTAGAAAAGCTTTCCGCTGAAAGGGAAACTGTGCGATGAATCTGTTCACATAGGTGTATGAGACAGAGAAAACACTGTTTTTATTAAGGATGAAAAAAATCTCGTTCAGGGTGGTTAACTCGGGGAGCAGCGTCTCATTGCCGCGCAAATAGGTGTAAGGGTCTGTGAGGAATAGGGTAGGATTAAGCTGGTTAAAGTTAGGCCTGTTTATTCTGCGGGTTAGGTTATAGCCCAGTAAGTTTCCATTCTTGAAAGTATAGCCCAGGTTAACAGACGGGAAAAGCTGGAAGTAGGAGGTGTCGAGCGTATGCGGTTTGGTATCAAAATCATTCTCTAAGCTGCTGTGCTCACTCCTCAGTCCCAAAGTGGCATCAAACTGCTTAAAGGGTTTCAGCGTAACAGAAGCATAAGCGGCATAAGTTCTCTCCTGATAGCGATATTGTCTGAAGTCAAGAGAATCCGGTACCCAGCTACTGTTTAAAATGGGTTCTATTTCAAAATTATTCTTATAGTTTACAATTGTTACTTTGGAACCCAATTTAAAGTTTGTTTTCTCATTTTCTGCGTTATAGTTATAGTCCGCCTTGGCTATATGGAGCTGCAAAAAGCCCTCTTGTTTTGTGTTGATGGCGAAGAAAGACGCCGGCTCTGCCGAGTTGGAACTGGCAAGACTGGACGTGTTGGTATAATTGGCGGGCATGTTATTGTGGCTGTAATCATAGGCAAAGCTAAGCTTCCCATTAGCGGCTTCTTTTGCCGCAAGCGGCATACTATAGTTCAACCCTGCTGTGATTTTGTCGGAATGGTTCTCCGTTGTGTTTAAGTTTTGCAGGTAGCCGCTACCGTCTAAGGTGCTGTTGCCAGTAGTCTTTATTCCTTCGTTTATAATACCAATTTTGCCATAAACAATCAGACTGGATTTGTCCTGAAATGTATGCCGTAAGGTCGGCTCCACTGCTATGAGTTCTGGATGAATTCTATTTGCTGTTTCCTGGGTGTAGTGCAGGCTTTTCGAGGTTCTCTCATACTTGTTAAACTCAAACATGTTTGTGTTAGAATAGCTGGCCAAAATGTTGAAGGTGCTGTTATTTATGGGTACAGAGGTAAAGTTGCTGTAATAAAATCCCGGTTTGATGGCCTGCTCATAACGCAATGTATTAGAGGAGTATAGATTAGATAGTTTCGTTTTGGTCCTGATCCGGATAATGGATGAAAAGGTCGCGTCTGTTTCTGCTGAACCTGAAGGAATAACTTCAATACTTTCTATAATACTGTAATCCATGCTGCTGAGATAAGTTTGCACCTGCTCCGGGTTTAAAGGCTGTAAGTCGTCGTTCAGAAAAACGGCTACGCCTCCCCTGCCAAAGACCTGTAGAACGCTTTCGGGGCTAAGCGATACACCAGGTAGGTTTTTCATGATATCCTCCAGGTTTCTGCCTTTCAGATGTTCCTGCCCACTAATGTTGAACTTTAGAGCATTACCATTCCGCTCCATGATGGGTTTTCTACCTTCAATAGTTACCGTAGTGAGTGAATTGGTTTTTTCCACTAAAGAAATATGAAACTCCTTTTGGGGAAGGGCCTGCGCTTGTATCGAATCGGATAAATACGATTTGTAAAGCAGGTGATGGACTTCAAGTATATAGGCCTCCTGTCTTGCGCTGTTTACAGGAAGTTCAAGCAAAAATTCACCCTTTGCATCCGTTATACAGGTTGCAAAGATGGCTGAGCTATTGGCCCCCTTCAACACAACGGTAGCATAATTAACCTTAGCGCCTTGTGTATCTGTTACATAGCCTCTAAGGAATGTTGGCCCCTGTGCATTGGCTGACAACACGAGGTGGATCAATAAGAAGCCAACAAATAAGTATTTGAGGGATGGCATGTATTTAGGAAGTAGTTCTGGTGGGATGCATAAAGTCGGTTTTGCGGACAAAGTAGTTTTTAATATCTGCGAGTTCCTGGTCAGATAGCAGCACTACGTAGCAGAGCAGCATGGTAACAGAAAAGCTGTCAATTCTCATAAGTAGAAATATGCCTATATGAAGTAAAATCCCAAAAACCATAAACGGTAATTTAAAGCGGTTGAACCATACGAATATAGGGAAAGCCATTTCGAAAAATAACGTAAAGTAAGTTAGCCCCTTATACAATAAGGGGAAACTGTTGAGGACGTTACTGATCCTATATACGTCAAAGTCTTCCGTATTAAGAACATAGTAAAGGGCTGTGCCATTTTTCCAGAGTTCTCCATCAATCTTCCAAAGACCCGAAAAAAAATAAACAACACAAATCTGAAATTTAACAAGAAATGCGATAGCATTGGGTGTAATAGAAAAAAACTTGTTATTGTAAAAGGATAGATACAAGACCAGAAGAGCAATTAAATTATCGTGTCCATCCATAATGTAAATATTCCTTAGCCGGAAAAGCACAAGTACAAGATATAATAAACCTCCAAACAGCAAATTGTTTACATTTAGAAAGAAGAGCACGTTCAGACCAATGGCGACAAGGCATATCAGGGTCAAATACTCAGGGGAAAATAAATCATTAAAGATAGTTAAGCCGAAGTAGTCCAGAATTTTAAGATAAACTTCCGTAGGCACAATGCCTCCTTCCCCAAACAAAATGTCTTTATACACAAAAAAACTGATGAGTTCTCTAAATAGAATAAGGCATACCCCAATCTTTAAGTAGTTTAAGGAAGCTGTGTAGCTTTTCATATCAGAGTTTAATCAAATCAGAATCAAGTATTATAAATGTTGTTCTTTCAGCTGCCGGGCTGTCGATAGGCGCGACAGGAGTATCTAATATTCTCAGTTTATAATATCTGCAGTTTAGCAGATATTGGTCTGATCTACTAACAGCCAGTTTGATATAGGCATCTAGTGCTTTAAAAGCAGACAACTCCTGGTAATTGTTTGTAGAGGACGCGCCTGCGGCAGTTGTTACCAGGCCCTCCTGGTAAGATCTAAGTATAGGATCAGTGGTGCCATGTAAATATTTTATTAGCCTCTGCGAACTGCCAAAGAAGTTATATCTGTTGTTGTCCCTGATGGTGCCAGTAAGCTCAATCCAGGATGAATCAATACTTTCTTTTTCTGAATTGTACAGCTTTATAAGTATCTTCTTGTCTGATGACGGAGGATTAGGGGCGAACATATTCCAATGTTGCTCCAGAAAAGGATCCCCCACCCTTACAAAGAAGGTATATATGCTCTTATTGTTATAGAATTCTGCTGACAAGTATAGCACTACAAATAGGCAATATAATGAAATAAAGATCGTCAGAGGTAACGTTTTTCTCATATTGGAGCATGTTTAAATTTTTAATTGACATCAAGAAAATCCATCAGATGAGTGTCAGAAGACCCATTTAATTTTGCTAAACTGTGATGTTAACTCTCACCATTTATCAGATTAGGTGTGGATTTATGATGAAGTAAGCCTCTCCAAGTGTTTCCTGGCATGGAATCACTTATTAAAATTTGCAGGCAATTGATAGACAGAAAATTACAAATTTAAATATGCTCTTAAATGCGTCTTTTAAACTTTAAATAAACAAGGAGGAGGCACCCCCTCCTTGTTTTAGGGAAAACTAATTAAAGATTCTCTTCAAAACCTCCAGTAGTTCTAGTGGTTGTGGTTGTGGTTGTGGTGGTGGTCTTGGTCGTGGTGTTGCGATCCTCAAAGGATACTTTGTCCGTTAATGGAATCAAATCTGCTTGCTCATACTCAGCCGAGGATGATCCAAAAACATTTAACTGGCTTAATGCTGAACCGTAGGTCATCAGACATATAGCAAAGGCAGCGACTAGTTTTTTTGACATAAAAAAAGATTAAAATGTGAATAATGAAACAATAAAAAAATCCTGAATACTATTTTGTTGATGAATTAAGTTAATAATCAAGAAAGTATAATGACTTGTTTTAGTTCTATATTACTACCCCGCAACGGCTGTTGCGTGTAAACCGGCTTCAGGCACGGGGTGGCAGTGGACAGGTTCATAGGGTAAAGTTTGTTTTCATAGACTTGTAAAGGCGGCAAAATTTGTCAATAGTCTTTATAAGGGGCTTTGCTCTTGTAGCTCTCATAAAAGCCGCTTATCTTTTCATCACAGATGTTAGAATAGTTTGCCCTGTGATAGTAATGGTTGCCGTGGTAGGGTCAGCAGATAAGGAATCCGGCTTGCCTTGTTGCCTAAACTTAAACAGCGGCTTTGTTTTGAGTTGTAGTTTGTTTTGATCTGCTTTCATAGTTTTCCTGTGTTTTATTGTAATGAAGCTAATGAAAGCCGGTGGGGTAAAAAAATTTGTTTGACGAACAGGCCTTTGCTATGGATGAACAGTGCTTTGCTTTACACATCTTTTAATTTGCTCGTTTATTTATGCTGACAAAATTGTCCCTCCGCAAAATACTGATTCATGCGCTGGCTTGGGCAGTCTTCATTATTTATGAGGTTTCTATCGTGCTTATTGTTGCAGGGCCTCAAAGAGCCTCATGGTGGGAGTATATCGGTTACTACATCATAAATATCCTATTCTTTTATGCCAATGCACATCTTGTTTTAGCATATGTATTTGATAGGCAGAAGCCAGTCTATTTACTACTGCTGTTAGTTCCTCTGGAGCTGGCCTTATATATTCTGCTGGAATACAGTTTGGAGAATCTTTATAACCTATTCCGCTCTCCCACTCAGCCCATCTTTTTAGGCCAAAAACTTATATTAGCACAGCTTTGGCGCGGCATTTATTATGTAGGTCTCAGTACCGCTTACTGGTTTGTATTAAGCACTATTAAGAGAAATAAAAGAATCAGCCAGTTGAAAGTGCAGCAGGCGGAAGGAGAAAAGGAGAAGGCCGAGCTGGAGAAAGACCTGGCACTGTCGCAAAATGCCTATTTGCGGGCACAGGTTAACCCGCACTTGCTCTTCAATACGCTCAATTTTATTTACAACACCGTCCAGCCTGTGTCGCCCAGGGCCTCAGAAGGCATTATGATCTTATCGGAGGTAATGCACTATGCCCTGGGACCGGTACAGGAAGACGGCAAAACTGATTTAGCAAGAGAAGTAGCACATATCAGAAAGTACATCGCCCTGAACCAGCTCCGCTTCAGCAAACCGCTTCAGCTAAGCCTACAGTTGGAGGGAGAATTCAGCCTATACCGGTTCCCTCCTTTGCTGTTGCTCACTTTTGTCGAGAACATGTTTAAGCACGGCGTTCTGAATGATCCTGTCCATCCGGCTATTGTCTCTGTTAAATGTGCAGACGCGCAACTGCATTTTTTTGCAAAGAATAAGAAAAGAAAGTCCTATATTAAGACAGGATTCGGCATAGGCATCCAAAATACGGAGACCAGGCTGAGGCAATATTACAAGAAAGAGGATTTTTGCCTGGATATCCGTGAGGACGACTTGTGTTATATGGCAAAACTTCGTATTAAACTGATATGATAAAATGCTTTGTGGTGGATGATGAGGCGCATGCCCTTGCGGCGCTCTCGGGCTATATACAAAAAACACCCGGCCTGGAGCTGGTAGGAGCTGAGGAAAACCCTTTGGTTGCCCTGCATGCTATTACAGGAGGAAAAGTAGCCCCGGACGTAGTGTTTGCGGATGTGGACATGCCCGAACTGACGGGCGTGGAACTGGCCGGCCTGATACACATGCATACGGAAATTGTCTTCGCGACAGCTTATCCTGATTATGCCCTCCAGGCGTTCGAAAAGAACGCCATCGATTACCTGGTAAAGCCAATCTCTTATGAGCGCTTCTTGCAGTCTGTCAGCAAAATCCGTTCGCGGGTTAAGCCGAAAGGCAAGCCAGCCCAGGAGAAGGAAGACGCTTATTTCTTCGTGCAGGGCGAGGTGAAAGGCAAAATGACAAAAGTTCATTTTGATGATATTACGTACATCGAGGCTTTACAGAACTATATAAAAATCCATACCTCTTGTGGAGCGCTTATAACACACCTCACGATGAAAAAAATAGAGGAGCGTTTACCGGAAGAAAAGTTCTCCAGGATACATAAGTCTATTATCGTCAGCAACGCCAAGGTTAAAAAGGTAAATGGAAACCAGATTACCCTGGATGACAACAGCCCCCTTGTATTGGGAGCCAGCTACCGCGATGCTTTCCTAAGCAAAATCAGTGAAAAGCTATTGAAAAGCAGGCAAGGGAATGATTGAGTGAAAGTATAAACCCGGGAGGTTTTAAAAACCTACCGGGTTTCTGAGCAGCATATAATGACGTTTTTGGTCAACTATCTTTACCAGTTCAACCCGTTAAAAGCGCTGTCTGTTTTCATTATTTTCTATCGCCTAAACTCGGCCAGTTTTAAACACCTGCCGGGTTTAACCTCGCCAGCGCTGATCGATAATGCTTCCATAGGCAATAATATACAACCAGTTCCTGCTTTCTGGTCTGGTCTACAAACACGCGGTTCAGGTGCATGTGCATCAGGTCTGAAATTAACTGTGCTTTCTTGGCTGGCGGGTAAGCCTGTGTTTTTTGTGCTACTGCCCGGAGCGATGCGGTATACTTTGTATGGAGTTTCTTTAAGTAGAATTCCGTTGGCACAGTTGCTCCCGGAAGAATACCCGTTTGCCTGCTGATCTCGCGATACTTCAGGCTTAACTGTTCTTTCAGTGCTTTTGTTTGCCCGAACTCCTTGTAAAAGCCCTCATATAGTTGTTGAAGCAGCTGTGCTTTCTCCTCTAAATCCAATTCAAAAGCATGCAGTATGTCGTCTAAGCCGGAGAAGGCAATCTGATAATAAGCGTATTCTGTTTCATCGGAAGGTAATTTCTTCAGGCAGGCTGCCACTAGGGCGCTGCCGGCACAGAAAACAGCCTCCACTGCTTCTATCAATTCAGTACCGTAGCGCTCCAGCTCCCTCTCATAAACAGCTAATTGAAGATTACTGACAATACCTTTTTGCACGAACTTCGACAGCTTGCGGCTCACAACTGGCAGCACGGTTCCGGTGCCTCCGGGAGAAAGGCAGAGCCTCAGCCTTAAATGATAATCCGGGTCGCGGTAACGTACAAAAAAACACTGCCTGACTTCTCCTTTTTTTACCAATCGGTTCAAGGCGGGCAATAAAACGTCTGTCAGTAGCTGATTGGAGCGGGAAGGATGGCAGTAAAGCTTAAAGTATAGCCACTCGCTGCCAGGCAGCAGCTTGCGCTTTCTCTCAGCGGCTTTACCGGGAGTATGCGTTTTAAAATTATGCCCCGGATATACCTCCTGCTGGTGATAGAGAGCTGCCAAAAACTGGTGAATGTATGGCTTCCGGTCTTCGTCCGTAACAACAGGCACCCGTTCCTCCGCAAAAGGAAACTCCTTTATAACAACAGGCGTAGCAGCATTTTTTATAGAACTCAGGAAGAAAGCGGCATCTGCTTCCCTTTCCAGGTCAAACACCAGCTGGTGGTCGTTTTGGGTGAGCGCGATGTGCCTGGGCCAGCCCAGCTCCTTTGCCAGCTGCTTTAGCTGTATGGCCTGTTCTGCCGCCGCTGCTTGTAAAACAGGTTGCAACTGCTCTTTTTTCAGGTGCCACGTAGCCAGGTGCAGAATTGCTGACATGTATTCCACCCGCGGGTAGTAACTCAGGTTCGGGAAAAAGCTGGTTAAGTTCAGCGTGAAGTTGCTCTGAAGCCCCTGGTACTGCAAGTCGCACAGGAAACGAAAGGCAGCCAGGTCGTCCCGGACATAATTGAACGCGGAGCTCAGCCGGGGCACCACTACTTTTTGCAGCCGTTCAGACCAAAGTATGATCCGGCCCTCCTCCACCCTCACCCAAAGCTCCGACAAAGGAATCTGCTGCGCCGGGGGAAGGGTGGACTGCACCAGCACCGGTATTTCATACTTTCTGACTGCGGCCCTGCGGTCGATGTTGGCGGTATGTTCGTTGCAGAGATGCGCTATCTCCGCGAAGATGACATCGGGATTGGCAGCTTCTTCGTGCCGGGCAACATCCTTCGCCATCGTATACACCTCCTGGTTAAGCGGCGTGAACCTGCCCAGCAAAGCCGTTGCGCTTGCGCCGCCAGCCTGCTCCAGGTATACTTTATCCTCAAGGATTCTGAACAGCACGGAGATGCTGGGAGGCAGAGCGGCCGCTTCGTCTTGCTGCGGAAGTTTGGCAATGTCCTGTTCGGTAAGTTGCAAGAGTGTTGGAGCAGCTGATACCTTTGCGGCTGTTTGCCATTTATCCAGCAGCAGGGCGTGCGCAGGCGTCCACTCCACCATAGCATTAGGATTGCCCGTTGGGGCAAACGAAACGTTTTGCAACAGCTTTGGCGCCTGGTAGCTGACAGCCAGGTCTCCATACCCCACGCCAAGCTCCGGGTCCAGGGCGACAAGGAGCGGAATAGCCCTGCTTTCAAATTTCTTATTAAAAGCACTGATAAAGTTTTGCAGCCCCTGCAGTTTGACGGCAGGCAACAAGCGGTGCAGGCAATGCAGGCCATCTAGCAGGCTGCTTTGATATTCCCGGCTAAGTTCACCTGAAACAACTTCTTTTTCGAGGTTCACATAAAACGGCGTCCTCTCTTTACCGAAGGAAGTATAACCTTGCTCATCACTGAAAGTCAGAGACTCTTTAATGATTACATCATGAGCTCCAAAGGCTTCTTTTAGCGGCTTCGGCCACCTATCCGTACCGCTCGCATCTGCCATTTTTATAGCAGATGCATCGCAAAGCCGGACGAGCCGGTGCAGGTAATCCTGGCCGGTAATGTTGGGTTGCAGCGTGGAAACCAGAACCTGCTCGTTTACGAGCTGTTCAAAGAACACAGTACTGTCTTCCGCTGTAGCCGGTGTTTGCTGCATGATAAAATCAACGATATCCTCCTGCGTTCGTCCCTGTTTGCAGAACGACAGAATGGATGGCAGCAAGGCCTGGTAAGCAAGCGAATCAACAAAGAAGCTCCTTATACCTTTTGCAGCGTCTCTTTCAAAGCGCAGAAAGCGGTATTCATCCTGAATTCTGTACAAGGAGGAATTACTATTGTAGGTTTGACACGGTGCTAATTCACTTTTTAGTAGTTCGCGGGCAATTTGAAGCGTTTGGCTGAAGTCGAGGTCTGCATGCACTTTTAGTTTGTTCTTCTGGAGCAGCTGCTGCTGCCTGCCTGCTCCCCACTTAACCGTTGAAAACCCGGAGAACAGTCCGAATGGCGTTGGTCGGAAACACATCCTGTTCAGGTACTTCTGCAGACTAAACCGCGCTTTCTGAGAAAGCTCCTCATACTTAAACTGCTTCTCCTGTAGCGCCCGATAGAGGGCAGGGCTCGCCAGCAGAATGGCCGCCTGGAAATAACGTTCTTTTACCAGTTGGTTAAGATCTGCCTCCGCGTATACCCTATACCCGAAAGCTGGGGTTCGCAGGACTAGCTTTGGGCAGAATTGGTACATAAGCGAGGGTTTAGGTAGATGAAGTATAATTGTTGCTTTCAACAGTTAACTTCCATCAGCAAGCGCTACGCTGGTTATTTTATATTTTATAATCAGAGGTTGTAGTTTATGCCGATGCCTACTGATTTATGTTCATAAAATCTACGAGCAGGTCTTTGGAAATTAAGGTTCTTGTAAAACAAAATGCCATCTACATAGCCGTCAAGCCGTTTACTGATTTTATAATTGAGCGTTAAGCCTGCTGTGGCTACTATGTCAAAAGTGGGTGATTGTTCATCGTATACCACAGTTGTATTACCTTCAAAACTTTCTGTTGCTTTGGCTTTGATGTGACCAAAAATTGGAGCAAGTGAAGCATTGGCGTAAAGCTGCAGCCGCCTGTTTGGGTTAAAAGGAGTAAGCTTCAGCGTAACAGGTAAAACAATTCCCCGGATATGCTGGTAATCTGCTACTTCATAGGTAGTATCTGCTGATACATACCTGCCATAACTTCCATTAATCTCATTTGCTCCGTAACCGATGCCAAGCTGTATGGTTGCTCTTTTACTCAGCCTGTACCCGTAATTTATGTTTACAAAAGGTTTTATGCCACCGAAATATTTATACTTAACTAGATTCCCCATAATTGGATAATGGGTAATATTCAGCCCTATACCTACAAAAAAACGACTTTCTGTAGAATCTGGAGAAGGAGATTGCTGAGCCACAGCTGTGAATGATAAAACGAAAAGGAACAGAAGGGCGAAAAGTGTTTTCCTGTTGATTTCATTTAACATCAGTGTTGTCTTTTCATCCCAAACTTGTAATTTAATCCAATCGCCAAAGAACCCGGATAGGGATATTCATCCTTTTTAGCCAGTCCCCGATTAAAGCTCCTGCTTAGCAAGTGTATCTCGCCATACCCTTCCAGCTGTTTGCTTATACCATAGTTAAGCCCTAAACCAGCCGTGAGGTACGCGTTAAAGCCTGATGCCTTGGCATTATAGGTAAGAGTGGTTACATCTTCGTGTCGTTCAGTCTTTTTCACGTTGGTAGTGCTGATAATGGGCGTAATAAAAGCCGTTCCATAAAATTGAAGCCGCCTGAATGGATAAAAAATACCATACTTGAATGTAACAGGGATTGCAACTGCCCGTGTATGGGAGATCTCACTGTAATAAATTAACTTATCCTGCGCCTCAACATATATGTATTCGTTGTTGCTCCTGTTACCTGCATAAGAAAAGCCTATTTGCACACTTGCCCTCCTGTTTAGCTTATAGCCAACATATACGGTTGCTACAGGTCTGGAATCGCCGTCTTTGGGCTCATGCTTATATTCCAAGTTATAGCCTATAGTGCTGGCTCCGACGCCCACAAAATATTTACTTCCCAATGTATTGGCAGTATCTATCTGTTGCGCCATACTTGTAAAGGAAAGAAGAAGCAATAGAAGTATAGGAATTAAATTTTTCATATTTAGGAATGATGATATTATGCTGGTTTTTACTTTAATAGCTCAAGCTGCGCCTGAGCAACAGCTTGAGCTATTAATAGTTTAACTTATTGTTTTAGACCTTCTTTAAATATTAGTTCCTAAATCATCTTCTATAACAGAAGTAGATATAATCTCCGCCTGCATTTTCGTTCAAATCACCAGGCACCTTGACCCAACCTGTAGGAGGGGTAATAGAGCTACTGTTTCCATAAATCACACCTACCTCCTTGATTGGAGGACTATAATAATTGAGGCGGCATACATGCCCAAAAATGTACTTCCCGCCTGCGCCGTCATTTAAGTCAGGAATAGAACTCAAACCATTAGAATCGTTAAATTTAAATATATATTTCCAATCACGGTCAGGATTGGTGTCACAGGTATAAGGTGACCCTACTGTCCAACAAGCCTGGGAATAGCTAACAACCTTCAAACTAGTTATTGGCGTGGTGTAAGTTTCTGGGTAAGTATAGTTTTCTTTTGTATAATTTGCATCACGAGTAAATGTTAAATATATATACTTCCCTCCAGCACCTCTATTTAAATCGGCATTTATCTTTACATGCCCTATCGAGGGTTGAATATACGGATCGTCGCCTATTATTACATGTTGTAATGCATAGATATAACCACTAGGATTTGCAATTACCGGCAGCAGTGGCAATTCTTGAGCAGCCTTTTAGTGCCTTTTTGTAACGCCTTCTCCACTGCCATCGAAATGGTAGACGCGTTTACAGCAGTGCTGCCGCGGTATCCGTTCTCGTAATCATCTTTTGGTAAGGATAGGGCAAGCATCTTAGTAGTGGTAGTAAGGGTATAAACGGGCTTTCTTTCACGCGTAGAATAAAGTACAAACTGTACGGTAGCTCTGGTTTCATCATCCTGCCCTTGAGCGCCACCGTATTGCTGCATCTCTCTTTTCTCTTTGGCGCTGACAGAAGTATAGCCTAACCCCGGCACCTGGTTCCCGACGGTCAGCTTTAGATAATAATCATACCCCAAGCGCTGTAGTTTTGCCAGGTTGCTGGTGTCCGTAACTTCTTTTGGCTTAATGCCGTCCATCAACAGATACACATCCTGCTCCACGGCATAAGCCGGCTGCAATCCACCCTCTTTCACCTGCTCTTCAAGCTGCTCATACAGCTGATAAGATTGGTTAGCCGATATGCCCGCAGCCTCCCCACCAATATCCGCTCCCCCGAAACAAAGGCTTTGGGGCAGCCTCCGAGAGAGGATGTATGCGTGGTGGAGGGGATGCAGCCGGTGAAGCAAACCAGCAGGAGCAACACATGGCTAATTTTAACAATGACAGCGTTTGCCAGGAAACTTTGTCTCATGGAGAAGCTATTTGATGAGCAGCCCCACATTGACTGAGAGCGAGTACAGCAGTAAATCATTCCTGACATAATAAAAATCTTTGGTAGGGTTGATAACAAGCGTTTCAGCGTCTTTTACCTGGTGCGCGTTTATACTTGCGCTCAACAGCAAACTGCCCCATCTGGAGAAACCTTTTTTATACCCAAGCCCTAAAGCGCCGAATACGCCATTCTCGAACATGTCGCCTATCTTAATGGTATGCCCAGCATCCACGAAGGCAAAGGGGGAGTTCCTGGTATCCTTCAGGTAAGCCCGGAAATCCGCGAAAACAGGCATGGTATTGTAGCGCGGTCCTGTGGAGCCAGTGTATCCATCCAGCCCAATTCCGACACCGAGCGACATTTTAGGGTTCAGATAATGGCCAAACATAGTTCTGAACCTGCCCAGTTTCCCTTCGTTGGAGGAAAAACCTGCCTCGCCGTAGTTGATGCGGCCAATTCCTTTGCCGTAGCCAATCTCGGTGATATTAAAGAAACCGTGCCTGTCTTGGGCTTTGACAAGGGTGGCGGTCAGCAAAAAAAGGATGCAGAGTATAAAGGCTTGCTTTCTGATGTGGTTGTTTTTCATTGGGAATAAAATTTGTGTAATTTAGGCATAACAGCCTGCTTTCAAAGCAAGCCGTTTTAGCTATGAAAGTATGGTTGTAGCCTTCCTGGCGTATATGTACTAATAAAAATAATAATTACAAAACAATCCGGCCTGCTGGCAAAAATTACCAGCAGGCCGGATTGTTTTGTTTACATCAATTTCCATCCTGATTCTGCACTATTCTCAGGCCCTTCCATCTCCCGTCGTGGTTTGCAGCACCGTAAATAGAAGCTTTTTTAACTTTATAAGATTGCGCACTATTAGCTAACGTTTGCTGTAATAACTTGCCCCAATCAAACGCAGATCCTATGTTATTAGAATAACCTACCTGGCAGGTATTAAAAGAAAACACACAGTCCAGTTCACCGTCGTTTGTCTTACTTGTTTCCCATCTGCCTATAGTAGTTGTAAATTTAGTAGGAAAAATCATTCTAAAGGCTTTAGTTTTTGCGTCTCTGTACTCTACAGATTGAGGTGCTAATGTGTTTTCAACATAAGACCAAACTTTCTTGGTAATATCCTTAAAGCTTGACTGAGCCATACTATTTAATGCATTCTTGATGTCTCTGTTATCAACCAGACCCCAAACCATCCCATCAAAGTCAGTAATAGTAGCAGCCACTACCTCAAAGTTTCCAAACTTATATATTTCTTTAGCAATGGCATTGGTAGGCATTTTCGGGTAATTGTAAGGCGCCGTGTATTTAACTGGTGTCTCAAATTGAATCCCATCCCATCCTATGATTAACTTTTCAGTATCCTTCTTATCCCAGATACCAGTCCAACCTTTCTTTTGATACTTTACTTTTATTCCAATACTAGCAAACAAGAGGTAGTTATAGTTATAGAGCTTTACCTTTACTCTATTAGTGTTGTCATAGTATACATCGTAGTCGGAGTTAGTACCAAATATACTTTCAATAAACTTACCTGCTATTGTTTTAGCACCGAAATCCTTGGTATCGAAGCTACAGTACTGAGCGTCTGTTAGGTATCCTGAAAAAGATGGATAGTAAGGATTAGTAAAACAATCTCCACTTGATACTGGTGTTGGTGTTGGTGTTGGATACGTTGGGTAATCTGGATCAGGATATGGAAGATCATCATCAATGGGCGGTAACAGCATAGCACGGTTATCTTCTGCCTCCCCGTAAGTATCATAACGTTGGATACCAGGCTGCACATCATAAAGGTACTCCGAAACCTTTTTCTCCCCGGCATAATTATAATCGGTTGCAAGCAGCGCATCAACCTCTTCTATTTTGTCGGCTTGTGCCACAAATGTACCATATGGCGTAATTTTGTATATATCATTTGCTACCTGTACCTCCAAAACCTCGTTCAGCACTGCTTGGAAGTTAGGATCTGGCACTAACTCGTCTATGTAATCTTCACTTGTTAATTGTAAAGAATCTGCAGCACTCACAAGATAAGACACACTTGATGCAGTCAATTTTCCTTCAGACGTTGAATTATGAGCGGATATTGATTTAAAATTTGCTGCTGATGGTCCTACTGCTAATCTTATGGCCTCTTGCTTGTCTTTAGCCTTATTAATAGCATCCATTGCTTGTGTAAATGCTGCTACATTGTTGAACTTTAATCTGGTGCTGGATTCAGTACTAATCTGCTGGTCAGGCTGGGTTAAATCTGATTCGTCTTTCTGGCAAGCAGAGAAACAAAGAACGAATGATGATAGCAAAAGAGCTTTGCTAAAATGGTAATTGTTTTTCATTTGATTTTTAAATTAATGTGAGATATGTGTTATTGTTGAAATAAAGCTAAGGAAAGCCGGTAGGGCAAAAAAATTTGTTTGACGAACAATGCTTTGCTTTACACATCCGCTAATTTGCCGCTTGATATCGTAGCGCTGCTTTTATACATGTAGCAGCACAAGGCCGGTTATTCTGCACGAACTGCAAAGGGCCAAGCCTCCTTACTAAGAGCAGGCAGCACTAAATCAGCAAACCCGGTAGGTTTTAAAACCTACCGGGTTTATACTTCATCCAAATTCCTAAAATAACACCGACACCTGCGTACGGCCGGTATGCACGGCACCTACGCCGTTGGCTTTGCGGCCATCATAGTTAAAGGAGAGGTTCAGGCCGTTGCTCAGGCGCTGCTGCAGGTTTACAGACCATGTCATGTTGTTGCCGGGGCGCAGCGCATTCAGTATCTCGTAGCCTACATAGGAGTTCATGTCGCCGTCAAACGCAATATTTACATACCGGATATTGCCGGACATGGTGCGCTTGTTTACCTGGCTCAGCTTTGTTTCCAGGCCCAGCTCATGAAAAGTGCCTTGCTGCTGATTATCCGAAGCAGCCAGCATATCCTGCCTGACAGCAAACTGGTAGGTGCCGGTAAAGCGCAATCTGGTGTTGGGCTGGTAGGCCAGTTCCGGTGTCAGTTGTTTCGTTTCGATTTTAAAGTTCTTCGATTCCAGGAAGTTAGAGCTGTTTCCTCGTACGTTCAGCTCTGAAGTCAGCTGTGCACTCAGCACCTCGTTCAGGTTCAGGCGCCCTACTAAAGTATGGCTGCCCACATTGCGCGTTTCGGTGCCATTGGCCAGCAGCGATTTCTGCTGGTTTTGCTGAATGGTATACTCTATGCCATAGTTGGGATTGCTGCGGTTAAAGTATACTGTATTGCGCAACGACTTGGCCAATGAAATCAAAAACGCATCTTCAAAATCTTCACTAAAAGGATTAAAGCGGCTTGTCAGGTTGTTGTCTGTTGTTTTTTTGTCGATGCTGATAAAGGTAAGTATGGAGAAACGAGATGCAAATGCCTTCATCCCTGGCTGGCTGCGCCATTTGCCGGGGGCATTGGTAGTCAGGCGATAAGTGAAGTTATTTGTATAGGCGTTCACGTACTCGTCCGTCGGCAGGAAAATTTTGATGTAGCGCCGCTGGTCTATGGTTTGCGCCTCCAGGTAATCGTTCAGGTTATTAAGATCGCCGCCCTCGCGCAGGAAATGTGTGCCCTGCCCCGGCAGTGTTTCCCGAAAAATAAAAATCTTCTTCAGCTCACGCCCTGTTCCCACAGCATAGCTCAGCTCTGAGCGAAGTGCGCCATCCAGAAAAACATTGCTCCAATCCACGCGCGACTGTATAGTTTCCTCCTGCTTGCCGTCCGCCAATTTTAATTTTCGATATGTTCCCTGCAAAGCGAGCCGGTTCTTTGGGCTAAACTCCGTCTCCACCAGCGCATTATACGTCTGTCCGATTTCCGGCAATCCTATCTGTCCGTCAATAGTTGGCTGCCAGTCGGTGCGGTGGCTGTAGTCTGCCCGGAAGCGGGTGCGGGCTGTATCATTGCTTTCCACATACAGCACATGCTCCTCAAAATATTGCGCAGAGCCAATCACAGAATCCGATCCAAGCGCTGTAATTTTATTTTTATCAAACCTATAAGTATAGCCCGGTGAGAATTTGCCGAAGTTATACTTCGCCCCCACATCGCCCCGGTACCACGCGGATTGCCGCTGCGGCTGTTTACTGTTCAGCATAAAAAAGTGGCTCAACAATTCTAACCGGCCCAGTTGCTTTAGTACATCCACATAATGTTGCACACCATCTATTTGTCCGGCACGGTAGCGGCGGCTGATGCGATAGTTGTACAAATTGACCGCGTCTTTGGTGGCTCCTACTGAAAAATTGAAAATATGATCCTCGGCTTTCGCCTCGGTATTAGTCAAACTCCAGTCCCGGTCAAATTCGATAGGACGGTAACGGTCTATCGGCGTAAAATTTTCATCCGTATACTCGTAATTCAATGTACTATTCAGACGATAAGATTTCAGAAAAGGCAGCAGCTTATCCTGTATTGTATAGCCGGCACGTAGGGCCTTGCCATTGTCATCCTGCGCATCCAAATCAGAAAAACGGTTGACGTCGTACTGTGAGCTTGCTCCTTCCACGTAAAAATTGATACCTTTCTGTAACTCGTAGTTGGCGCCCAGGTTCATCATCTGCTTCTTTTTAGGCGTTGGCAGCACACGCACCGGCGCATAATTACCCTGTGAGCTACCATTTACCGGCGCCACCCACTTGTACACCCGACCGTTTATGGCACTTGTTGATACCACATAATCACCGCGCCCCTGCCCTACCTCCGAGAAACGCACATTGTAAAAAGCTACATCCGGATTGGTGGAATACTCATATATCGTTGCTATACTCTGCCCGTTGTTATAGCTGGTGTCGCGGCGGGCATACAGCACCTGGCCCGCATCAAACGGCACAAGTTCGGCACCAGAGGTTACCGCCAGTTGCAGGCTGTCGCCTATACTTGCCAGCAGGCTTTTTTCCGGATCACCCAGGTCTAAGTTCAGCAGGTTGTTCGGGTTATCTGATTCGTTGTAATAGTTGGCGTACACGCTTAACTTGTCAAGTTGCTGGTAATGGCTCAGGTGGTAAATGCCGCGACTATAGTTCTGGTCTGAGTATTCAAAATCAACTTTGATGCGGGTATTTTTAGTAATGACGTGGCGGGTGGTAAAAGTAATTTCGGCCTGATTATAGTCTATCACATAGTCATAGTCGTAGCCGCGTACCAGTAATTTCCCGTCTAGGAACACGCGTTCCGAATTGGCCAGCACGATAATAAAGCGCTCGTTGTTTGGGCCGGTAAGGCGGTATGGCCCAAGCACGCCTTCCTGCGTTTGCAGGGTTTGCGAAGCAAACTTTCCTTTCGAAACAGAGGCCGCTATGGTGGTAATGCCCTGGCGCGCCGGCGACTTTCCGTTGGTAAACTCAAATGCGCCCCCCTGCACATTTTTGTAGAATTGCATGAAGTATGACGGCCTGTTGCGCAGCACCACATCGCCCGCCGTGAGTTGCCAAAGCCGGTGCTTGAGCGTGATGTATACTTTGTCGAACTCCTGCAGCTGCTGCGTGTTGCCCTCCGGCTGAAACGGAATATTCTGGTCCGTAATGGCGGCAGTTATACTGATGTCGTCGGTTAGTTTGCCATCTAGTTGCAAGTTTAGAGCAGAGTTTACGAATACATTTTGTGTGTTGCCAAAAGAGATACCGCGCGAAATGCTGCCGGTTTTGTTCAGTCCCGGCGTTCGGAAAATTTCTTCTTTGGTGGCAAAATCTTCCTGGTAAAAATTTTCCTGAAAGGAGCTCATCTCCAGCTTAGCCACATTGCGCTTAAAAGCAGGCTTGGTCAGGTTGAGCGGCAGCACCCGGTAACATACCAGCACCGAATCCGGCAGCGGCATCATCGTGCCCAAAGAATCTATGGCTACCGAATCGGGTGCAGGGAATTGTGTTAGCCTAAACTCATTGGTAGTATAATTATAGTCAAAAGCGAATTGTTCTTTGTGGGGATGCGTGAAGGTAACCGTGGCAGGTAGCAGTGTAAGCGAGTCCAGCACCTGTGGCTCCACATTTATTTGTAGCCAGCGGCAGCGCTGGTTGTTCAGCGGCTGTTGGGCCAGCAGCGGCATACTAAGCCAAAGCAGCGTCAGCAGCAAGTATAGGCCCCGCCTTTTCATCCTGTAACCAGCGGCAAAGATATGTAAAACGTGGTGCCCGTCTCTTCCGCTGTCTCAAACCAAATGCGGCCGCCTGCGTTTTCAATTCCCCGCTTCGCCACCGCCAGCCCTATTCCCGAGCCGGTATACTTGGTGCTGAAGTTGGGTATAAATACTTTGCTGCGAATCTCTTCCGGTATACCGCTGCCATTGTCGCGTATAGAAATCAGTACCTCGCCTTTCGCCTCCTCTACCTGCAGGGTTACTTTCAGGTGCGGCTTCCGGCTGGTCGGCACCGCCTGTATAGCATTCAGCAGCAGGTTGTTAAAGGTGCGCACCAACAGGCTCTCATCGGCCATCACCATCACTGCCTCATCTGGTATTGTGGTCGTCAGCACCGCTGTAGCCGGATCATTGTGCAGATCGACTGCCTTTTGCAATGCTGCTGCCACGTTCATCCGTTCCGACTTAGGCTCCGGCATAGAGGTAAAGCTGGAGAAAGAGGTGGCAATATCGCTCAGAATGTTTATTTGCGTGATGAGCGTGTGCGCAATTTTGCTGATGAGTTGCTCTGTATTAGGCTTTTTCTCGGCAATGGCTTTTTGCAGGTACTGCAGCGAGAGTTTCATCGGCGTAAGCGGATTCTTGATTTCGTGCGCCACCTGCCGGGCCATTTCGCGCCAGGCTGCCTCTTTCTCCTGCATGGCCAGGTCTACCTTGTTCTGCTCCAGTGTTAGCAGCATGCGATTATACTCGTTCACCAGCATACCTATCTCATCAGCACCTTCGTAAGCCAGCATTTCGTTTTTGCCCGTCAGCGATGTGCGTTTCAGTTTGCCGGCCAGCATGCGCAGCGGCACCGTCAGGGCCCTAGAGGCAAAGAAGGTTAATACCATAAACATGATAAACATCACGGTAAAGATGTTCATGGTGGTGGTGATAAGCTCAATCAGCTTTAGGTCCAGTTGCTTTTCTGAATCGAAGAAAGGAATACCAATAAAGCCTTCCAGCTCCCCAGGATTACGTTTGGAGCGCAGCGGCAGGTATACGGCATTAAACCGGAGATTACCGGCCTGCTCCTCCAGCAAAACCCGCAACGCCTGCCGCTCCGACAGGGCCGCAAAGGCTTCCGGATTTATTAATTTAGACAGCAGGCCCGCCTCAAAAATCAGTGGCTGGCTTGTTATCAGCAACCGGCCGTAGCGATCGTACAAATTCACGTCTGCCTCCGAAATAGATGCCACTTCCTCCACCTTCTGCTCCAGTTCCCGCTTATGCATCCTGCCTTCCAGCAGTTTGCTCAGGTTTTCCTGAATCGCCTCTCCGCGCTGCTCATACGTGTTCATTAAATCTTTTTTGTAAGAGGCTGTTACCAAACCCGCCGTAGTCATACTTACCAGCAACAGCGGCAACAGAATGCCGAAGTTAAGGAATATCTGGATTTTGGTACTGAAGTTGGGGCTGAATTCCCGGAGGCGGTGGCGCTGCAACAGCAGGTATAAAAAACCGCAGCCTATCAGTCCCGCCACAAAAATCAGGAACAGAAAAGAGAAATTAGATAGTATTTCGCGGCTGCCATACTTTTTAGTAGTAATGATCAGTGTTTGCCCGTTCTCGCCATTGATGCCTAAGTGGTGATAGCTTCCCAAACCTGCTCCCTGCTGGAATAGCTCCGGCCTTGCCATTAGCTTTCTGTTAAAGTTGGTAGCATAGTCATACTCCCCTTCGCTGTAGCGTAGCTTACTGCCGTCATAGATAGCATAACTCAGCATGTCCATCCAGAAGGGCTCGTTACTTTGATGTTCTACCAGGAGTTCCGGCACCACGCTGTTGGGCAACAGTTTCTTGAGCGTGAGTTGCAGCACAATTGTACCTTCCTGCACATTGTTTATAGGTACCTGAATCAACTTGAGGTAAATGCGTGCGTTGTAGCGGGTGGGGTCCTTTATCAGGAAAAGATTGTGCCGTTCAGTGCGCGTCTGTGGGTTATCATACTTGCTGATTAGTTCCTGCAGCGTAGCTGCCGTGGTATCAGCACTCTCCAGCGTTCTGCCCCGGCTATCGAAGAGCAGCACACTGATTTCATACTTATCAAAATAATTGCGTAGATATTGTCTGGTGATCTTGCGTTTGATGAAGTCTGCATCCACGTAAGGCCCCATCATTTTCATCTGGATCAAAGCATCTGCCGCAATGCTGTCGGCCACATGATCCAATAAGTACTCGCCTAATACATCATTATCTTTCAGCAGTTTGTATGCGAAGTCCTGCTTGTACATCTTTAGCTCGCTTTGGTAATGATTATAAAGGGCCAAAGCTCCTGTCAGGGCACTAATAATCATCACCAGAAAAAAGAAAAGGTACGTCCGGTACGGCGAATTAACCGAATGCCGGTGCTGTGCCGATAAAACGATAAGGAACCAGAAAAGCGACCCCAACAGCATCACAAGCAGCAGATGTGGCTCATATATGGCTGTGCACATCATTAATATACCACCAACCAGGCTTAATAACTGGTAGGGCCATTTTATAGATTCGCGCTGCAGCAGCACCCACATTACCATAGCCAGCATGTAGGTAAACATACCCAGCGCAATGGTATGCAGCAGCATCACACCATATATAATGACTTTATACTTTGTAAATGTCAGCGACTGACTTACATCAAGTACCAGGGGCGAGTTGTGGTATACGCCGTAATAGAACTGGTACAACACCACCAGCAGCAGGTAAAAAACTACAAAGCAGCCTAACTGTAGCCAACGCCTTTTGGTTTCTGGCAGCTGTTTGAGATGCACCAACACATTGTTTTTTCGAAAGAGGTATAGCCCGCACCAGGCAATGGTAGCCAGCAGCAGCATGTTGATAGCCAAATCGCCTATAGACGGCGACCAGAAAGAAGCGGCATACAGCTTCGGATCAAAAAGTGTTGTTTCTGCGATGGAAAAGGGCAGGTTAAATAATAGCAGCGTTATTCTGAAGCCGAGCAGCAGGGCAAGCAGTATCGTGATGCCTTTATTATACTGCCGCCGCCGCAGAAACCGTTTGCAAAGCACTACACTAAAAAGCACGAACAGGATGGCTCCCAGCGTAAGCAGTACAAATTGCAGTTCTCCAGCGCCAGAAGGGCCTTTGCCTGCATCAAAATCAACAGCAAACAAAAAGTTGTTTTGGCGGGAGCGCACTTGCGGCAGCCTGGCCCGCGGGTCCAGCACCAAATGCAACTCTGCCTGCTCAAAAATTTCGTGGTATAACTTCGCAGTTGGATTATTGTTGCTGATACTATAGTTTACCTGTAGCGGGACATAAACATAAACAGCATAATACAACGTTTGGTGAGGCACTACTATAAAGGCTCCATACTTGTTGCTGACAACTGAGGGCTGGTTATAGGTGCTGGCAAAATCAAGCTCAGGAATAATGGTATGGTTAGACCAGAAAATAAGGCTGTTGCCCCTGTAGATAAAGACCGGATAATGGGTATCCTGCAGCAGCGTTGAGAAAGAAACCGTATGCTCTTTTAGTTGCCGGCTTATTTTTTCGGCTTCGCTATGTGCCTTATCAATACAATGCTGCGTCCGCTGTGCGATACTTTCTAGCTGGGCATTATTATCAGGATAGCCTTGATTGAAAAGGATGTTGAAATGAAGCGCTGCTGTAGCTGCAAAGCAAAGCAGCGCGGCAAATAAAAATACTATGGGGGCTATTTTCCGGTTCAAGTCAGGTTCATTTATCCACGAATTTAAGCAAAACGCGAGATAACCACCAGATATTCAGTCACGATTAGTGTTTACTGTACATCGGGTTATACCTTATCCCCCCAAAGAAATAGAGCATTATAATGCGTGCATACCTAAACAGTACAGGCGTAGAAATAATGATGGTGGTGGCTACTACCGTCAGGTACACCCACACGGGCGGATCGTTTGCCAGGTAGAACAGCAAAATTCCGGCCATGAGTATAATGCCAACAGAAAAGCCATAGCTAATGTACATGGCGCCCCAGAAAAAACCAACTTCTACTTCGTAATGTAGCCCGCACACGGGGCAGCGCTCATGCATGTAGTCAAACTTGCGCAGGTTCAGGGCAGCATGTGTAAACACTTTCCCCTGCCTGCAGCGCGGACAGCGGCATTTAAGTATAGCCGCTGTCACCGAGCCGTCACTCATGCTTTTTTCTTACGATTACTTCTATACCATAAAAAACCCACTGTGCCAATTAATAGGTATGGCGCCAGCATCAGATAAAGTATACCTGTGTTCAGGCCGGTGCCCACCTGGTTGTCAGAATCTTCATGCCCTTTACCGGCATTAGATTCTACAGTTGCCTGGCACATGGCGCACTGGCTATAAGCACTTGTTGTCGAAAATGCCAGTACAAAGACAGTGGCAAGTATAAAAACAGTTTTATTTAGCAGCTTCATCTTTTATCAACAGTTAAATTAGCTTACAAGTTTCAGGTGTAATAAGGAGAGATAAGCAGGTATACTAACACACCCGTAACAGCCACATAAAGCCATATAGGGAACGTCCAGCGGGAGATACGGCGGTGGCGTACCAGTTGATCCGTTATGCCATAATATACCGATAACAGTACCAGCGGCACAATAATAATTGCCAGTACGATATGGGTTAATAGTATAAAATAATAAATATACTTCAACAGGCCTTCTCCACCATACAGCGTTCTTTCCCCAAACAAATGGTAGACCACGTAAGACACCAGAAAGATAGCTGACAGGCCAAAGGCCGACAGCATAGCAGCACGGTGAATTTTAATATTTCCTTTCTTAATGTTTACATAACCCACCACCAGCACTACAGCTGTCAGAAAATTAATAAACGCGTAAAAAGGAGGCAGAAAGGATACATCTACTTTGGTGCCTCCATCTTTAGGTATAAAAAACAGCAGCGCTACCACCACCGGAATAGCTACTGAAAGCACTGCAATCAGGGCCAGAAACCTGCGATCTTTGGCAGGCGTTATTTTATTTGTTCTTACTGTATTCATCAAGCAACACGTTTATTTCCATCATCAGCCTGTCAATTTCACCTGAACTGGTACCATCATATATTCCCCGTACATGGTGTGCTTTGTCAACAAGCATTATTTTTTCACTTTGAACAATGGCCTCCTGCCCCGCAACCTGCCGAACAGGCAATGAAAATTCCTCGCCAGCCAACTGATAAACTTTTTCACGGCCGCCTGTCAAGAAAAGCCATTGCGACGGATTAGCGCCATACTGTGCAGCATAATTCTTTAGCACTTCCACCGAATCGTGCGCCGGATCAACCGTAAAAGAGGCAATTTTAACTTGAGGATTATTCTGGAAGGTTTCCTGCACACGCACCAGTTGCGAAGCTACTTCCCGGCAAGTGGTCGGGCAGGAAGTATAAAAGAAATTAGCAACATAAAGTCCATTGTCTGCTAAAGCCTGCTGTGTCACCGTCTGGCCAGTCTGACTGGTAAATTCAAATTCAGGAATTTGCCGGAATATGGTATCGCCCTTTGCCGTACGCACCACTTCTCCGGTCTCGTTAAGCTCTGGTAAATAAGTACTCAGTGTAAAATGCTGTTCACCAAAAATAACGACAAACGCAAAAAAAAGAAGAGGCACTAATAATAGAGTTGCTAGTATTAGTGCCTTTAAGTTTTTCATTTAAGGAAGTTTTACTTGAAGTAGTTCGTAACAGATTCGAAGTAATAACTTCCTTCAGAAATCAGAGCTACCATCAGCCAACTAATTAGTGCCATTGGGATAAGTATGGTCCAGATTAAGGATTTTGTTTCATGCTTTAGGTGCATGAACTCTCCTACAATATAAAAGGCTTTTAACACAGTAAGAATGATGAAAATGGCATTTCTTACTGTACTGGCTTCCATGGTAAAGGCAATCACAAATTCGAGGGCCGTAATGGCTACCAGTATAATAAAAGTTCTCCAGATGGCTCTCGTTTGCGGCTTCGGAACCTCTCCTGTGTGCTCAAAATCGTGGGCTTGATCAGTATGCATGGCCATAGTATGGTTATTTTTAGAAACTGTTTATTTCGCTTTTATTATTTACGAAACAGACGGCTTTGGTTTTAAAATCTTAAATTAAATTAAGTAGAAGAAGGTGAAAACAAATACCCATACCAGGTCTACAAAGTGCCAGTAAAGGCCTACTTTCTCTACCATCTCGTAATGTCCGCGCTTTTGGTAAACGCCATTTACGGTATTTATAAAAATCATAATCAGCAGGATAACACCAGAAAATACGTGTGTGCCGTGGAAACCTGTAATAAAGAAGAACAAGTCGGCAAACAAGGGCGGCCCATACTGGTTTATAGTTAAATTAGCGCCAAAAATATGGGCACCATTAGAGAGGATCATGCCCTGCTCTGTGCCTGATATAAAATGTTCCCACTCCAAAGCCTGGCAACCCAGAAAGGTGCTGCCAAATAGAATTGTCCATAGCAACCATTTCTGCACATCGTTCTTGTCCATACGGTGACCTGCTTCTACGGCAAGCACCATTGTTACAGAACTCAGAATCAGAATCATGGTCATCAGGGCCACAAACGCCAAGGGAAGATCCAAGCCATGAAACCCGGGAAACGCATTGAAAACCTTTTCCGGAATAGGCCACCATTCCTGCGAAAAAGTGAATGCCTCTGCCGTACCCGTATATGGCATGTTCTTGTGGCGGGACAAACCGTAAACAATCAGGAAAGAACCGAACGTAAACGCATCCGACAGCAGGAAAAACCACATCATGAGTTTTCCATAGCTCGCTTTAAATGGCTCATTTCCGCCATCCCATGTGCCTGTATTTGGCTTTTCCAGCGTAGTTGAAGTAGAAGACATAGTTTATATAGTAATTAAAGCGTGTTTAGTGATTAAGCAATAAGAAGAAGTACAAATATAGCCAAAGTCCTCCTAAAAAGTGCCAGTATATAGTACATAACTGTATACGCAGCATTTTCTTTGAGTGTACCTGATACCGCAGGCTTGCGGACAAAACAAGCAACAAAAAAATAAGACCTGTAATGATATGAAAGCCATGCATACCCGTCAGCACATATAGAAATGAACCGGCGGGGTTTGCACCCGAACCACCAAAAAATATGTTGTTCTGCACCAAATCACCCCAAGCATACCATTGCCCAATCAAAAATGCGGTACCTAAACCCAGTGTCAGAAGCAACATTATTTTCAGAGTGCCTAGGTTATTTCTTTTAGCAGAAAAATAAGCCCATTGTAAAGTTATACTGCTCAGCACGATGATGACACTGTTGAAGGCCAGTATAGACGGCAAATCAAATTCCAGCCAATTTCCTTCCGCACGCCTTACAATGTAAGCGCTTGTAAAGGCTGCAAACATCATAATAATACTAATCATAATCAACCACAGGGCAAATTTTAACGGGTGCACGCCTGCCGCCTCGTTTGCTTCCTCATTAATGTTGGCAACCATACTCATATATTTATTTTATCTAAAACAAAAGCTATCTGCACGATTGGCAGGTATAAAAAAGATCCAAACATAATAGTCATAGCAGCTTTTTTAGAACATGTACGCATCAGGTAAAATGTCTGTGCCAGGAAAAGTACACCACAAACAACCGCAATAAGTGCCGATGTGGTCCCCGTCATGCCAAACTGCAACGGGAGCAAACTTAATGGTATCAGCAGCAACGTATAAATCATGATCTGGATAGCCGTTTTCAGGTTTTTGCCACCTGCCATAGGCAGCATTTTAAAACCTGCTTTCTTATAGTCATCATCTAGCACCCAGGCAATAGCCCAGAAGTGCGGAAATTGCCAGATAAATTGTATCCCGAACAAAATCCAGGCTTCTACTCCTATTATGCCCGTGGCAGCTACCCAGCCGATCAGGGGCGGCATTCCACCGGGTATAGCACCGATGAATACACAGATAGGGCTCACGCGCTTCATTGGCGTATAAACAAACCCATAAAGTATAAGTGAAATAAGCGAGAGGACTGCTGTGAGCACGTTAAAATACAGAGCAAGTATAGTCAGACCTGAAACTCCCAGCAACACACAATATACGATAGCTTCTGTTACAGAAACCTTTGCAGTTGGCAGCGGTCGTTTGGCTGTGCGCTTCATCAGCTTATCCAGGTCGCGCTCCAGTATCTGGTTAATTATATTTGCCGAACCTGTTACCAGCAAACCACCCAGCATTACCAGGAGAATACTTATATAACTGGCGTCATTCTGCCCCAACACATACCCGATGGCACTTGAAAAAGCAACTACAAAGCTTAATCTGAACTTCAGAAGTTTAAAATATGCCGCTGCTTTATGTATCATAAAACTTATTGGCAGTAGCGATTCTGATTGTTGCGTTAACATTAATTAGGAATTACCACCGACTTATTTAATGCCTTTTGTGAGGCATAATGATTTATAATCAATAACTGAAACTGCACACCAAATAGCAAAGCTGCCACAGTTAAATGTACAGGTTGAAGAACAGGCGGAATAGCAAAATAAGCCATAACAATACCCGCCACCACTTCTATAGCCACCAGCAGCAGCATTAAGCCCGCCAGCCGCGACATGTTATAATCCTGCAGCTTGTATACCAGGTAAGCTAAGTATATGTGCAGCCCCAGCACCACAATAGAGAAAGAACGATGGATGTAAAAATCTATTCCCAGCTTATCCACCCATAGATCTCTGTTTACATCATTCATTGTATAAGCTACCAGATCTACCTGCTCGCGCACCTGGGTTCCCAGCAGAATCTGTCCAAATGTTAATACCGCCACAATCCATATTAAGCGCTGCACCTTAGATGAGTGCCTGAAATCCTTCCTGAAACGCTCTTTACCAGCTCTGGCTACAGCATATTGCAGCATCGCTACAAGTATGAGCGCCAATGCCATATGAATAGTAACGGTAACAGGCAACAAGTTGGTTGATACAACGATAGAGCCCAACCATCCCTGCAACCCGACAAGTATGAAACTGGCCAGCGCTATAAAAAAAATCGTACTGTCCGATTTTAAGAAAGGGAAAGCGTAAACCAGCGTAAGGAAGATAAAAATGCCAATCAGCACACCCACCAGCCGATTTATATATTCAATCCAGGTTTTGGTAGGGTTAAATGCTGTTTCCAGGTACTGGCTTGGGTGTGAAAAAATAGCTGCAGAAACTTTTTCAAAGCCCATTCTATGCAAACTGGCAGCCAGCTTTTGATTTTTTTCTATACGTTTTTGCTTATAAACCTCCAGGTAATTGGCAGGCAACTGCGAAATATTAGTTGGAGGAATCCAGCTGCCAAAGCACTTGGGCCAGTCCGGGCAACCCATGCCAGACCCAGTGCTCCGCACAATTCCTCCGACTAATATCAAAAAGTATACTGCAGTTACGGTCAGTATGCCGATGTTTCTAAATCTTTTTACCTGCAAAGATTTAATAGCCATGTCAGCTTATTCTAAATCCCTCTCCTGTGGCATATTTGAAGACTGCGTCTGGGAGAATGGAACTGTTTGCGGTATATAATCTTCAGGTGCGCCCGGCTTGCTGTAGTCGTAAGGCCACCTGTACACTGTTGGAAGTGGACCAGGCCAGTTCCCGTGGCCTGGAAGAACTGGGGTTGTCCACTCTAAGGTGTTAGAATGCCATGGATTTTCGGTTGCACGGCGCCCTCTGAGAATACTGTAAATAAAGTTGAACAAGAAAATGAACTGGGCTGAGAATCCAACTATGGCAGCAATACTGATGAAAGTATTCAGATCTGTAAATGTATTGAACGATTCAAAACCAGTCCAGGCATAGTACCTTCTTGGGAAACCGGCAATACCAATATAGTGCATCGGCATAAACACTAGGTATACCGCAATAAAAGTCATCCAGAAGTGAACCGCACCCAACTTCTCATCCATCATACGTCCAAACATCTTCGGGAACCAGTGGTAAACACCTGTAAACATACCGAAGAATGCAGCCGCACCCATCACCAGGTGAAAGTGAGCTACCACAAAGTACGTGTCGTGCAGCTGAATGTCCAGTGCGGAGTTACCAAGTATAATACCCGTCAGTCCACCGGAAATGAAAAGCGACACAAAGCCCACGGCAAAAAGCATGGCCGTGGTAAATCGTATGTTACCTCTCCATAGCGTAGCTATCCAGTTAAACACTTTTACCGCAGACGGAACTGCAATAATCAGGGTAAGGAACATAAAGACAGAGCCCAGGAAAGGGTTCATACCTGTTACAAACATGTGGTGCGCCCACACAACAAATGAAAGCACAGAAATACCAAACAGGGAACCAATCATAGCACGGTAACCAAAGATTGGCTTGCGTGAGTTGGTAGCGATCACTTCCGAAACAATTCCGAAGGCCGGCAGAATAACAATGTATACTTCAGGATGGCCCAGGAACCAGAACAAATGCTGAAACAGAATAGGAGTACCGCCCGAACGCGCCAATGCTTCTCCTGCAATATAGATATCAGACAGGAAGAAACTTGTACCAAAACTGCGGTCAAAGATCAGCAGCAAAGCAGCTGAAAAAAGTACCGGGAAAGACAACACTCCGAGTACTGCAGTAAGCAGAAGCGCCCATATCGTAAGCGGCAGCTTAGTCATAGACATACCTTTTGTCCGCAGGTTGATGATAGTGGTGATATAGTTAATACCTGCCAGCAACTGAGAAACGATGAAGAGCGCCATACTTACCAGCCAGAGTGTCATACCTGTGCCGGATCCTTTTATAGCCTGCGGCAATGCACTAAGTGGCGGATAAATGGTCCATCCACCGGCAGCCGGACCTGTTTCGATAAACAGGGATGTAAACATAATTACACTGGCCAGGAAGAAAATCCAGAACGACAGCATGTTCATAAAGCCTGAAGCCATATCGCGGGCACCGATCTGCAGCGGAATCAGGAAGTTTGCAAAAGTTCCGCTCAATCCGGCTGTTAACACAAAGAATACCATAATGGTACCATGCATGGTAACCATTGCCAGATAAAATTCCGGATCTATTTTACCATTTGTAACCCAGCCTCCCAAGATTGGTTCCAGGAAAGTATAAGTTGCTTCAGGCCAGCCAAGCTGCATCCTGAACAGAATAGACAGGAAGCCTCCTATAAAAGCCCACATAATTCCCATAAACAGGAATTGTTTGGCAATTACTTTATGATCCTGGCTAAAAATGTATTTTTCGAAAAAGTTCTGATGATGATGCTCCTCATGCTCGTCATGTGCATGATGTACATCTGTATTAATGGATAGATCTGTACTTGCCATTTCTAAGGAATTTAAATTGCTATAACGCTGTTTTTACTTCTTCTGCTTTACCCTCAGCCCTTTTCTCCAGAGTTAGCTGCTTTTTAGCACCTTCAGAGAATTTAGCAAGTAAATCCGGATTCTGTTCAATAAATACCGGCTGCTCCGCTTTCCATTTTTCATAGTCTTCCGGCTCATCTACTACCACAACCATTCGCATAGCGAAGTGGCCACGGCCGCAAACTTCTGTACAAGCCAGCTCATACTTAAAGTCGGGATTACCGGTTTCATTCCGCATTTCTTCGGTGGTCTTGGTTGGTACAAACCAGAACTTGGTTGGCATACCAGGCACCGCATCCATTTTAAGTCGGAATTGCGGCATGAATACACTATGGATAACATCTCTGGCTCTTATCTTCAACAGCACTGGCTTGCCTTTTGGCACATGAAGTTCCAGGGGCATAAAATCATCCATTGCATTTTTATCACTGAAGTCTACACCAAACTCATTGGTAGCGTCTATTAATGTATACTTTGCCACGCCCAGCTTGCCGTCCGGCCCAGGGTAACGAATCATCCAGTTAAACTGCTTGCCCATTACTTCAATTACCTCTGAACTCTCTGGAGAAGCACTAGTGATTTTGGTCCAGGTTTTCCAGCCCCCAAATACCAGCAGCGCCATCACAATGGCAGGAATCATTGTCCAGACAATCTCCAGTTTATTATTGTGCGGGTAATAGTAGGCACGCTTGTCGTCTTTGTGCTGGTACTTATACGCGTAGTAAAACAGCAGCACCTGCGTAATTACGAACACAATGCCGATGATGATCATCGTAGTCCAAAACAGGCTGTCTGTCCACTCGCCATGCACTGAAGCGATGGGTTGGTTCATATCATCCCAGGATGCACTAAATGACCATACAAAAGCAGCACCCCCAAATATGAGAAAAAGCAACATCAAGGTACTATTTACGCGGTTGCTGGTTTTAGTAGTACCTGCCGCACGTTCTGAAGACCCCCTGAAAATAGAGGCCAAGGTTCCTATCCTAAATAGCAGGAACAGGATAACCAGTAATAAAACAATGGATAAACCTATAGCGAATGCAATCATTATATAATGTTTTTAGTAATATCCTTAAACATGATGGTGAACACTCTCTTCCAAGAACGGGTGGTTAACCGGCACAAGCGAAGCTTTAGATAGGCCTCTGGTAAATGCAAGTAAAAACAATCCTAAGAAAACAAGCGCTGTACCAAATTCAATAAAACCAAATCCTGCATCCGTGCGCAATGTACCTGGCATCATCATCATGTAAAAATCCAGCCAATGTCCCACAAGGACAACTATGGTTACAATTTTGAGCATGATCATTTGGCGCTTTGCATCTCTTGTCATTAGAACAAGGAACGGGAAGGCGAAGTTTACTATCAGGTTAACAAAGAAGAGCCATTTAAAGTGTCCCTCATTTCCTCCTAAACGCTCAATAAAATAGAGTGCTTCTTCCGGGATGTTAGCATACCAGTAAAGCAGGAACTGTGCAAACCAGATATAAGTCCAGAAAATAGAAAAGGCAAATACAAACTTTCCTAAATCGTGCAGGTGGTTGGAATTTACCATCCGGAGATAATCGTGCTGCTTTAGGATGATTACGGCTAAGGTAGTGGCGGCAAGTCCGGCAACAAACCAGCTCGAAAACACATACCAGCCAAACATGGTTGAGAACCAGTGAGGTTCTACTGACATCACCCAATCCCAGGCAGAAGTGGAAGATGTAATACCATAAATAACCAGAAAAGCGCCTGACAGCACAATGTTCTTGTCATAGTATGTGGTACCACCGTGAATGTCTTCGTTGATAGAATTTCTTCTTAACAGCCTAGAAAAAAGTATCCAAAGGCCGATGTAAATGATCATGCGGATAAGAAAGAAGGGGAAGTTCAGAAATCCATGCTTTCCTGCCAGAATGGGATCATACTCAGGATTACCTACCTCATACAAGCCTTCATGCGTCCAGTGGAAAATATCATGGCGTCCTAAAATAAACACCAGCAGCATGATTATACCTCCTATCGGCAGATAGTAAGCTAGCGCTTCCGGTATTCTTTTAATCAACACATACCATCCGCCGTAAGCTACGTAATGAACAGCGACAATAAATACACCTATTGCGGATATACCTGTAAAGTATACATTATTTAGCCACAGGTTTACAAACAGGCGCTGGCTCCAGGTTACTACATCATGCGCTTCGCCATGACCCTCTCCATGACCGGCTCCTCCGCCTACGGCCATAAATATTATACCGGCTATAAGCATTACTGCACCTATAGCTATCATTAAGAAAAACTTATTATTCGTTTTTCTGGAAATGATGAGTCTTTCTTCTGTCATTATCCTTACTTATTTCTTATGCCTTAGACTTATTTACTGAGGAGTTTCGGTAGAAGGAGTTCCTGTTACAGGATTATCTGTGATAGGTTCGCCTCCAGCTTCATCCTCTGTCGCTTCATCTGCAGGTGCTGCTGTATCTGTGATACCCTTCTGCAATTGCTGCACATACATTACAATTTTCCAGCGCTCCGTCGGGTTTACTTGTGAGCCATACGCGCCCATGCGGCCACGGCCCTTTGTGATAACATGGAATATGTGCCCGGCCGGCAGTGTCGATACTCGCCCGGCTGTGTAAGAAGGCACTCCTTTAAACTTAACGCCTACCAAGCCCTGGCCATCACCCTGCTCGCCATGGCAAGGTAAGCAGAAACGGGCATACAACACTTTGCCCTGCGCCAGGTTTTCTTCTGTTTGGGCAAGTGGGTTGGTTAATTCTACGCCTGCTACCTCTGCGGTATCAACAGATAAGTATAAATTATATCCCTCCATACCGCGTGCTACCGTGCCCGGCGCAGGCTGCCGCATGTTCATCCCGTAAGGATTAAACTGATTTTGCTTTATTTGTGAATAAGGTTCCAGCGGAATGGAATGATACATATCCGGGGCATACTCTATGCCTGGATCCTTCTCATCGCCACAAGCAACAAGTGACGCTGCAGTGAAGAGAACGGCAGAAACCTTTAATCCTATTTTTGAAAATTGTTTCATTATTTTACAACCTCCTTCTCATTAACCTCTATTGCGCCGCTGGAGCGAAGCAGGTTATTTAGCGCTTTCATATCTGTAACACCTTCCTTTACTTCTATTGCCATTACAAATTTGTCGTCAGTAGATCGTTTGTCGAAAACGTTCACCCGGAATGTCGGGATCATTCTTTCCACTATAAAAAAGGTCCATACCATGCCGAAGGCAGAAAACAGCACAGTAAGCTCAAAGGTAACCGGAATAAAAGACGGCAGCGAAATATGGGGCTTACCTCCAATAATCATCGGCCAGTCGAAGCCCATCATCCAAATCATCATCCATAGCGCAAAGCTCATGCCGCACAAGCCAAATATGAAGGCTGCAATGGGCAAGCGCGAGCGTTTGATACCCAGCACATCGTCAATACCATGTACAGGATATGGCGAGAATACATCGTATATTTTAGTACCGGCAGCCCGGATTTTCTCGATGGCATCCAGCAGGATATCCTCATCATCGTAGATTCCCAGAATGTATTTTTTATTCATTGCTGTGCTTTGTATTTGTGTTCAAATCCGTTGCGGCGCCATGTACAACGTTTGCATGTGGGTGATGCCCATGTTGCGTAACGCCTGATGATGACTTAAGAATAGCTTTTACTTCGGCCATGTTGATTACTGGGAAGAACTTCACAAACAGGAAGAATAATGTGAAGAATAACCCAAATGTTCCGACATATATGCCGACATCTATCCAGGTAGGATAAAACATAGCCCACGAAGATGGCAGATAGTCTCTGTGCAGCGAAATCACAATGATTACGAAGCGCTCGAACCACATACCTATATTCACGAATATGGAGATAATAAAGGTCAACACAAGGCTTCTTCTGATTTTCCTGAACCAGAACAGCTGCGGCGTCACCACGTTACAAGTCATCATCGTCCAATAGGCCCACCAGTAAGGGCCCGTTGCGCGGTTAATGAATTCATACTGCTCATAAGTTACACCGGAGTACCAGGCTATAAAAAATTCGGTTGTGTAAGCAATACCTACAATGGAACCCGTAGTCATGATAATCTTATTCATCGACTCCACGTGCCCAACTGTGATATAATCTTCCAGTTTAAATACTACCCGTGTAATAAGCATCAGGGTAAGTACCATGGCAAACCCTGAGAATATAGCACCGGCCACAAAGTATGGCGGGAAGATAGTTGTATGCCAACCTGGTATTACAGAGGTGGCAAAGTCCATAGATACAATGGTATGCACCGAAAGCACCAGCGGTGTAGCAACACCAGCCAGAATCAATGATACCGTTTCATAACGTGACCATGATTTAGCTGAACCTGTCCAGCCTAGCGACAGGAAAGAATAAGCCCTTCTGGCGATTGGACCGGTAGCGCGGTCGCGGATTGTGGCAAAGTCCGGCACAAGGCCAATATACCAGAATACCAACGAAACTGAGAAGTAGGTCGAGATAGCGAAAACGTCCCAAAGGAGCGGTGAGTTAAAATTTACCCACAGGGAACCAAAGGTGTTTGGCAACGGGAGCACCCAGTATGCCAGCCACGGCCGGCCCATGTGCAGTACAGGGAACATCGCTGCACATATTACGGCAAAAATCGTCATCGCCTCAGCTGCACGGTTAATAGAGCTGCGCCATTTCTGACGGAAAAGCAGCAATACTGCGGAGATTAGTGTTCCGGCGTGGCCGATACCTACCCACCACACGAAGTTGGTAATATCCCATGCCCATCCTACTGTTTTATTCAGTCCCCACTCACCTATACCAAACCATAAGGTACGGTATACAGAATAGAAGAAAATAGCCAACCCAATCAAGGCGACACCGAAAGCAGCCGCCCATCGTGGGTTGGGCCCTGCCTCCACTTGCCTGCAGACATCTTCGGTGATGTCGTGGTATGTTTTCCCCCCCGTTATTAGAGGCTCTCTTATCGGAGATGTATGCTGCATAACGCTATATTATTTAAGCTAAGTTTCTAATTTTGGTAAGGTACGTTACGTTTGGCTGGGTGTTAATCTCTTCCAGCACGTGGAAGGCGCGTTCACCCTGCTCATGAGCCAGCATTTTGGAGATTTTGCTTTCCGGATTCAGCATATCACCGAATACAAGTGCATTGGTTGGGCACGACTGCGCACAGGCCGTTTGAATTTCACCATCTACCGGTCTCCTGTTCTCCCGCTTTGCTTCCAGCTTACCGAGCTGTATACGCTGCACACAGAAAGAACATTTTTCCATTACACCACGGGCTCGCACCACCACATCCGGATTCAACACCATTTTACCAAGATCTGTCTGCATGGTTGTGTTGATGTTGACAAATTTCTCGTTGTTTGGATAGGCAAACCAGTTGAAGCGGCGTACTTTATAAGGGCAGTTGTTGGCACAGTAGCGTGTACCTACGCAGCGGTTATAAGCCATTTGGTTCAGGCCTTCGGAACTGTGCATGGTTGCGGCTACTGGGCATACTGTTTCGCAAGGAGCATGATTGCAGTGCTGGCAAAACATCGGCTGGAAAATAACAGACGGGTTATCTGCCGGATCTTCCATCTTATCATAGCGTTCTACCACACCTAAATCCTGAGATTCCAGGTTTGTGTCGCTGCTGTAGTACCTGTCGATGCGCATCCAATGCATTTCACGACGGTTTAGCACTTCTGCTTTACCTACTACCGGGATGTTGTTCTCTGCCTGGCAGCTAATGACACAAGCGTTACATCCAATGCAGGAGTTTAAGTCAACCACCATTCCCCAATGGTGATCTTTATACTCGTAGTCGTCCCACAGCGAGATAGTAGTAGGCTTGGCAGGACCTTCGTGTGTTGCTACACGCACATACTCTGTTACCGCTTTCGGGTCCGCTTTATACTTATTTAAAGTGCTCTCCTGTACTATCAGGCGACCCATAATTGTATGGTGTGTCTGTGTTTGAGCAATGGGAGAGGTCGCATTCGTTTTTTCCAGTTTCACAGGGCCTGTAAAGAACACAGCATTATCCACTACAGTAGCAATCGGATAGGCATTGGCGCCCACTCCTACAGCCACTGGCATAGACTCAAGCTTTCTGCCGTACCCTACTGCAATAGACACCGTTCCGGCTGCTTGTCCTGGCTGCACCAGCGCAGGCAGTTCTATTACGCCACCGTTAGCCATAGTAACTTTCAGCACATCTCCCTGCACCACTTGCATCTCTTCAGCCATACCACGTGGCATAGCTACATAATTGCCCCAAGTTGCCTTAGAAATTGGATCAGGCATTTCCTGCAGCCACGGGTTGTTTGCCATGTCGCCGGTTCCAATGGCTTTCTCATACAAAACAGCCTCGATACCAGTTGGCTTGATCGCCTTAATAACAGGAGCAGTGGCGACAACATTGGTATTTACCTGCAACATACTGGTACCATTCTCCAAAACGCCATCATGTACCGTATGATCCCAGAACTCATTAAAATCACCTGTTGAGATTTTTCTCCAGTTGTTGCGGATATAGTCGTAGTAGTTCGTACGGCTTCCACTCCACACCAGGAGGCTGTCCTGCATCTGGCGTGTGGTAAAGATAGGGTTGATAGCCGGCTGGGCCAGACTCAGATAACCTTTCTTCGGCTCAAAGTCATTCCACGACTCCAGATAATGGTTATCAGGTGTTATATACTCCACCAAAGCAGCAGTTTCATTCGCTCTGTCAGCAAAAGAAACTGTCAGGTTTACCTTTTTGATACCACTCGCTACCTTTGCAGCCAGCGGGTGGTTATATACTGGGTTAGCGTCATAGAAAAGCACGGCGCCTACAGTGCCGGCATTCATTTCGTTGATAAGGCGAATCATCTGCGCATCATTACCCTGCTTGGTATAGTATGGAGCAGCAGTATCAATGGTAGTGCCCTCTGCGCCTAATGCGCGGTTAATGGAAGTTACCATTGCCTGTATACCAGGATCGTTAGAGCCCGCCACAACAAGCGCTTTGCCTCTGTTTGCCTGAAGCTCTTTGATAGCAGCCGTTACAGTGGCGGCATTTGGAACAGAGGCGGCAGCAGCACCGCTGCCTGTTACGGCATTATAGATAGCAGTAATAACAGCGGCCTCTTCTGACGGCTTTATAGGTACGCGTACATCGGCGTTTGCCCCTGTCATAGAAAAGCGCGTCTCGAACTGGTAATGACGAGACATGGCAGGGTTTTCTGACGATACTTTTCTTGTTTGGATGTATTGCTTGGCAAAAGGAATCGGAGCAACCCAACTTCCCAGAAAATCGGCGCCTATACTTACAATAACACTTGCTTTGCTGAAATCATAGCCCGGAATCACACCGCCATTGGCGCTCAACAAGCCGGAAGCAGAGTTGGCATCATACATTACGTGCTCAAAATTGCCAAAGCGGGAGCCGAACTCGTTGATCAACTGTTTTGTAGACGGGCTGATAACAGTAGAAGAAACGAAAGCTACTTTGCCATTTACATTGGCAAGGCGCGATGCAATTTCTTTATCTACCTTTTCCCAACTGGCCTCTTTATTTTTGATCAGCGGGTAACGCAGCCTGTTATTATCATACAGCCCAAGCAACGAGGCTTGCGCCTTGGGGCTTGTACCATAGGAAGTTAAAGCTGACTGATTATTTGGCTCAATCTTAATAGGGCGACCTTCACGGGTCTTTACCAAAATGCTGTTATAGTCGCCATCCTGGTAAAAGGTAGAGGCGTACCAATTGGCCACGCCCGGCTCCAGGTCTACCGGCTTGTTAAGGTAAGGTATAGCTTTCCTTACCGGCGTCTCGCATGAAGCCAGCGACACGGCAGCCATACTAAAGCCCAGCAACTTAAGGAAATCTCTTCGGTGGGTTTTACCGCTTGCAGATGCTCCTTCAGCATTAGTTTCATTAACCGGCAGGAATTCTGGAAACTCATTACGAGCATGCTTCTCGAATTCGGGAGCATTTTCCAGCTCCTCGATTCCCTTCCAGTATTTTATTCTGTCTTGCATATTATATTTAGAAAACTCGAATACTTAGATGATAATGTATTAATAATGACACTTAGAGCACTCTGTACCACCATTCGAAGCCACTGTGAACGCGCCGGAAGAGGACTGATCGTGCAGCTTCACCAGGTTATCATAGTAAGCATTGCCTTTTGTGTTCAATGGGGTTTCGCGGTGGCAGTTGATACACCATCCCATCGTAAGCGGAGAATACTGATATACTACATCCATCTCCTGAATTGGGCCGTGGCACGTCTGGCACTCGATACCGCCCACCTGCGTGTGCTGTGAGTGGTTAAAATACGCAAGGTCAGGCAGGTTGTGAATACGCACCCATTGAATAGGCTCGTTGCGTTCCACAGCTCTGTATATCTTCTGAATCTCAGGCGACTCGGTTTTAATCTGGCTATGGCAGTTCATACAGATATTAACAGAAGGGATGCTGGCACTCTTGCTCTTGTATACCGTGGAATGGCAGTAGTTACAGTTAATCTGGTTGTCGCCGGCGTGTATTTTATGCGAGAAGGCAATGGGCTGCGTCGGCTTGTAACCTTGCGTAACACCAATACCCAGTAACGAATTCCATCCCAGATCCAGCAGCACAACCACAAAAATTAATCCTACCAAAACACGAACAGGCGTTGATTTGTAAATCTTGGAAAGATCAAAGCGCTGGTTCACCACCTCATTGTCGTAAGGGTTGAGCTGGCGGTTTTTATTCAGGTAGTTCTTCAGCAGCGATGTAATCAGCAACAGTGTTACCACCAGCACAATCAGCACCACAATCAGCACCACCAACACAATGTCCAGGTATGGGCCTATTGCCCCCAGAGCATCCGTACCTACATTGTTACCTGCTTCGTTCCCCGGAACGCCACCAACCGTGGTGGGCACCGCAGCCGACGTAGGAGCTCCCTGACCAGATTCGATATAAGCCAGTATAGAGCTGATTTCATCGTCAGAAAAAGGGAAAGAAGGCATCGCCTGCTTGTTAAACTTCTCATACACCGCTATCGCTTCCGCATCGCCGGATTGGATAAGCGCCTGCGAGTTATGAATCCAGCTATGCAGCCAGGCATCTTTGTGCCGATCTGTCACACCCTGCAAACCAGGGCCAACAATAACCTCGCTGCCGGCAGAGTGGCAAACAGCACAGTTATTTTTGAACAAGGTAGCTCCTGCATCTATTATAGCAGGGTCAGCCGCCGCTGCATCTCCCGCAGCTGCTGCACCTTGTGTAGCACCTGGCTCTACTCCTTTCGTTCCTACTTCTGCCTGCTCACTTGTTCCCTGGGCATTAGCGCCAAAGGACATAGTGAGTGCCAGCAAAAAGGCAACGACAATTTTGTGTTTGGTTCTAAGTATACAGCTAATCATAGCCTGGGTTACTTGTGTTGAGTTATAATGAAATTCCTTTATGGGCACAAATCTACTGTGCGAATTCCATTAATCAAACAGAATAAGTTTATTTTTGGGTATACCCCAGAGCCCCTGACCTTATACTTATAATAAAGGCTAAAAACCTACTCAGGATTAAAATAAAGAAGTTTTATTTAGAATACTTTTAAATAAGAGCATACTTAAAATGATCGTTTGTCTCTTTCCTAAATACAAACTTCTACCTGACTGGTAAAAAGTAACTGCACCTTTAAGACAGCATTTTAGAGGCATAGTGCTGAACAAGTGCCAAGTCCTGCAAATGTTTTTCAAAGTGCCTAGCCTTCTGCCCTATTCCCATACCTGGCTGGTGCACCTGCAGCCCACCTTAGTTTCAGAAGATTCTTACCTTCTTTTCGACAGATAAACCTGTACCTTATTATAATAGGCGCAGAAGCCCTGCGGGTACAAACGCTGGCGCTTATGTATGAGGCCTTTAAAGAGAGAACTATACTTGCTTTTGCAAGAAATAGGTTATAAATTTGCAGGCTTATATAAAACTATAATTAATTCTTAGTCGAACCGAATGGAATTGAGAAATTACGAAACGATCTTCATCATGACCCCGTTGCTTAACGACGGTCAGATGCAGGAAACGGTCGAGAAGTTCAAGCAGGTGCTTAAGGAAAATGGCGCCGACATTATTCACGATGAAAACTGGGGCCTCCGCAAGCTGGCTTACCCAATCCAGAAAAAATCTACTGGATTTTACCACCTCATCGAGTTTAAAGCGCCAACTACCGTAGTTGATGTACTTGAGTTGGCTTATCGCCGTGATGAAAAAATCGTCCGCTTTCTGACTACCGCCCTTGATAAGCACGCAGTTGCTTACAACGAGCGCAGAAGAAACGGTGAGTTTAAATCACAAGCTAAAAAAGAGGAGGTAAAAGCAGCATGAGCTTAGTAAACGAAAGAGTACACAAGCAAGACAATCGTCAGAAATACTGCCGTTTCAAGAAGAGCGGTATCAAGTATATTGACTATAAGGATGGCAACTTCCTGCTGAAGTTCGTGAACGAGCAGGGCAAAATCCTTCCGAGGAGACTAACAGGCACCAGTCTTAAATTTCAGCGTAAAGTATCTCAGGCCGTAGCAAGAGCACGTCACCTGGCTATTTTGCCTTATGTTGCGGATTCTTTAAAATAAGGAGGAACAGATAATGGAAATCATACTTAAAGATGACGTAAAAGGCTTGGGCTACAAAAACGATATCGTAAATGTAAAGCCGGGCTATGGCCGCAACTACCTGCTGCCGCAGGGACTGGCGATTATCGCTGACAAATCAAGCAAAAAAGTGGTGGCCGAGAATATCCGCCAGGCAGCACACAAAGCTGAGAAAGTAAAGAACGATGCACAGGATGTGGCCAACAACATTGGTGGCCTCGTGCTTGAACTTCCTGCAAAAGTGGGCGAAACCGGCAAAATTTTCGGTTCTGTAACTACGCTGCAGCTTTCTGATGCCCTGAAAGCAAAAGGCTTTGATGTAGATCGTAAGCGCATTTCGTTTGACCAGGAAGTAAAAACTGCCGGCGAATATACTGCTACTATCAACTTACATAAAGAAGTGAAGCACCAGGTTCGTTTTAACGTAGTGGCTGAATAGATTTCAGGTCCTGGTTAATAACAACTGCTGGTATAAGAAAAGCGTCCTGCCCGAAAAGCAGGACGCTTTTCTTATGATTGTGCGGAGCGATTTGTGTTTGCCACCTCCCTGTAGGGACAGGTCGCGACATGTCCGCGCGATGGGATATCTATAAAACTATGGCATTTGTCCGCTGTATGCCCGTTTCTTTCCTGTCGGTTCTGGAATGATTGATTCTGGAATGATTGGACAGGTCGCGACCTGTCCCTACGAGATACTGCTGAGGCTCATACCTGCTACCCCGAAAGCCTTCGGGGCGGCAGGTAACGCTGTATTTTAAGCGTTTCCCGTAAAACAAGTATAAGCAAAGTATAAATCATGTTCCGGACAGAAATACAGGTACCCACAGCCAATTCAAACCTGGCGCTTCAGGATAAGGTTATTACCATCGGCTCCTGCTTTGCCGATGTGATTGGCACCAAACTTCAACAAAGTAAAGTAGATGTACTTGTCAATCCGTTCGGCACTATTTTCAATCCGATCTCAGTCTGTCAGTTACTGCTGGCCAGTTGTGGACAGACATTCGATTTCCAGCAGCACCTGGTGCAGTACAACGGCATTTGGTATGCTTATGATCTGCACTCCTCCCTCTCCTGCCCCGACAGGCATGAACTACTAGACCAGATTCAGCAACGCGTACAACAAACTAAACAGCAACTACAGGAGGCAAAACTACTTATTATTACACTGGGAACGGCTGTGGCCTACCGGCTCAAAAATACAGGCAAAGTAGTAGCCAACTGCCACAAGTTACCTGCAAAAAACTTTGACAGGCTGCTGCTATCCGGCGAGGAAATGACGGACGCATTTGAAACCATGTATAGCCAGCTCAAACGCCTGAACTCAGGTATAAAAGTGCTGCTGACGGTGAGCCCGGTACGGCACGTAAAGGAAACGCTGCCCACCAACAGCGTGAGCAAAGCGCTGTTGCGCGTGCTGTGCCATCAGCTCACAGAAGCGCACGCAGACGTACTATACTTCCCTGCTTACGAAATCATGCTGGATGACCTCCGCGATTACCGCTTCTACAAACAGGACATGCTGCACCCCAACGAACTCGCCGAAGACTATATCTGGGAGAAGTTTGTGCAGGCTTATTATACTTCCGGTTTTCAAACCTTTTTACTTGAATGGGACAAGATACAGCGCGCCCTGCAACACCGTTCTTTTCATCCCGAATCTGAGGCACATCAGGCTTTTATCAGAACCACTCTTCAGCAACTGGAGCAATTAGCTGCCAGGTATAAAATAGTCGTCTCGGAGGAAGTACACGTTCTGCAACAGCAACAAGTATAGCTATTAACTTATACTTGCCTGTCCAAACACTTCCGCCTGATTTGCTCGTAGTAAAGAGACGCAAGAAGCAGGACGAAGAAAATATTTGTTACCCAATCAAAGCTACAAGTATAGGCCTAAGCCAAATATAAAATACAGCAAGCACTTATACTGCTACGAAGCCAAAATGTTTGCCAGGTGCACCGTTTGACACTTCACTGTTCGAGCGTTCAGCGAGTTTGGAGGGTCTTGATTCTTTTGCTTACTTTGGGGGTAGGGGCCCTTGATTCTCATCAAGGAGAAATGTAGGGCCCAGCCGGCGAGGCGAAAACCAGCTATGAAGCATCAGCAGAAAAGAATAGAACAGCTGTCTTATTAAGCTCAATAATCATAACAAGGAATCGATGACCGACGATAAAAAACCAAACCGCCTTATTCACGAAAGCAGCCCTTACCTGTTGCAGCACGCTTACAACCCTGTAGACTGGTATCCATGGGGCGAGGAAGCACTGCAAAAGGCGAAGCAGGAAAACAAACCCATCATTGTAAGTATAGGTTATGCCGCGTGCCACTGGTGCCATGTGATGGAGCATCAGTCGTTTGAGCAGGAAAGAGTGGCTGAGGTAATGAACACAAATTTCGTGTGCATCAAAGTAGACCGGGAAGAACGCCCCGATGTGGATGCCGTGTACATGGATGCCCTGCACGCCATGGGCCTGCAGGGGGGCTGGCCGCTCAACGTATTCCTTAACTCCGAAGCAAAGCCATTTTATGGCGGCACGTATTTTACGCCGCAGCAATGGGTGGGCCTGCTACAGAATATCTCCGAGGCGTACGGGAAGAACCGCGCAGAACTGGACGATTCTGCGGAGCAGTTTGCAGAACACCTCAACCGCAGCGAACTAGCCAGGCATGGCCTCAAAAACAGTAATTATCATGTGCGGGAAGATGACTTCCGGCTGATGGGCTATAACCTGAGCACACGTTTCGACAAAGAAAAAGGCGGGCTGGGCCAGGCACCCAAATTCCCGATGCCTACTAATTATATGTTCCTGTTGCGCTACTATCACCATACCAGCGACCAGACGGTTCTGAATCAGGTGCACCTGACGTTGCGCGAGATGGCTTATGGAGGCATCTACGACCAGATAGGTGGCGGTTTTGCCCGCTACTCTGTAGATGCCGACTGGCTGGTGCCGCACTTCGAGAAAATGCTGTACGACAACGGCCAGCTCATCACACTTTACTCTGAAGCCTACCAGGCCACACGCGAAACATTATACCATGAGGTGGTTTATGATACCATTGCTTTTGCAGAACGCGAACTCATGAGCGACGAGGACGGCTTTTATTCTTCGCTGGATGCTGACAGCGAAGGCGAGGAAGGTAAGTTTTATACTTTCACCAAAGAAGAACTACAAGGTATTTTAGGTGATGAGGAGCCGATGTTTTCCAAGTATTACCACGCCAGCGCCGCCGGCAATTTCGAGCATGGCCGCAATATCCTGCACCGCCGCATTTCCGACGAAAAATTTATAAAAGAGAACGAACTAGAGCTGGACGTATTACAGGAAATGGTGCAAAGCTGGAAAGAAAAAATAATGGCCGTACGGGCTAATCGCATTCGCCCGGGGCTGGATGATAAAATCCTGACGTCGTGGAATGCCCTGATGCTGAACGGCCTGGCCGACGCCTACTATACTTTCGGCAATAAGCACTTTCTGGAACTGGCCCTGCGCAACGCCAGATTTATACTTGCCAGACTCAAGCACGGTGACAAATTATATCACAACTATAAAAAAGGAAAGGCTACCATCGATGGTTTTTTGGAAGATTATGCATTGCTGATTCGCGCCTTCACCAGATTATATGAAGTAACATTTAACGAACAGTGGCTGCAAGAGGCCAAACAACTCACTGATTATACTTTAGCGCATTTCTTTGATGAAGCGGAAAGCATGTTCTTCTTCACCGATAATAGCTCTGAAAAGCTTATCGCGCGCAAGAAGGAAATTTTTGACAACGTGGTTCCTTCTTCCAACTCGGTAATGGCTATTAATTTACATATCCTTGGTTTATACTTTGATGAGGAGCGTTATACTTCTCTTTCGGATGAAATGCTAAGCAAAGTAAAAGATTTGGTCGTGAAGGAGCCATCGCACCTGAGCAACTGGGCCATGTTATACTTCTATAAACTAACTCCAACCGCCGAAGTAGCCATAATTGGAGAAAAGGCTGCCGAAATGCGCGCTGAACTAAGCGCCTTTTTTCTGTCTAATATAATTTTGCTCGGCAGCAGTGGTAAAGAAGATGCTACAAAGATTCCGCTGCTGGAAGATAAAACCGTCCTCAACGGCAAAATCACAGTATACGTGTGCTACAACAAAACCTGCCAGTTGCCCGTGCATATCGCCGCCGATGCTTTGGGGCAATTGCAAGGCAAGCAACAGCAAGGCAGTAAATTCCCGGAACTGTAGACGCAGCAAAGTGCTTCAGAAATTAAATATACTTATAGCCGTCGCTAACTAATCCAATCTTAAGTGATGGGTTTAAAAGCCGCGTCTCCCGTAAGTTTTGGCAAAAGGATAAAGGTAGTGGTGCATAGTATAAACTATCGTCTGGCAGATATATTTTGCACTTACTCAAACTACTTCTTAAAAAACTACAGCCAGCAACTACGGCACTTATTTCTCTCTCCACGGTTGCCTGCTTTCTGTTATTACCTGATTTGCCGGAAGACAGAAAGCTACAGAAGCACCAACAAAAATTTATAGAAGATGCCAACAAGCTGATTAGCTGCTGCTTCCATTCATACTTTGTCTGCAATTTTAACTATTCAATAAAAAAACTGCATGAATATCTGATACTGCTTACTTTTGTTCTGCACAAGCACTATAGAAATGGCAAATATTCTCTTCCTTACTTATCAGGGCGACATGGCTGGCTCTACCAACTCTATAGTATACCTGGCAACGGGACTGGCAGCAAAAGGGCACAACATATACATGGGCTGCCGCGTGGAAAGCGAGTTATATCAGCGGCTGCAGGGTAGCCAGGTGCATCTTGTTGCAATGACCTTTAAAGGCAAAACGGACACTGATAACATGAAGCAGATCAGAGACACCGTGATATTGTATAACATACAACTCATCAATTGTCAATCAAGCATAGATCGGTACACGGCCATATTTGCAAAATGGCTGTTTAGGCTGGATGTACTGGTGGTGCATACACGCCGGCAGTTGCCTAAAAGTACAGGTGGCTTTCTGCAGAATGCCTTCTATAATAAGGGCGCAGATAAAGTGGTGGCTGTGAGTGCGCAGGTAAAAAAAGCTTTAATTAAATTAGGTATCAAAGAAAATAAAGTAGCAGTTATTTATAATGGTACACCTACCGCTAAGTATGCTACCATAGATGAACGGAAAGTAGATCAGTTAAAAAACCAATATGCCATAAACGGGAATGATGTTGTAATTGGCAGTGTGTCGCGGTTTAAAGAACACAATGAAATGTTACAGGCCCTGGCATACATAGACCAGCGCCTGAAAGTTTTTCTTATCGGGATCAGCAAGAATGTTGTGGATAAGGAAATCCTGCAATCAGTATCTCAAAAGCATGATATTATCTTTATTGAAAAAGTTTCGAACGATGAGGCCCTGCACTTTCTAAAGCTTTTAAAGATAAACATACTACCGTCGCTGATGGAAGGCCTTTCGCAGTCGCTGTTAGAGGCGATGGCTTTGGGAACACCGGTAATTGCGACGGCAGCCCTGGGTAACCTGGACCTGATTGCGGATGAGGAAAATGGTTTGCTATTTAAAAGCAAGGATATAAAAGGACTGAGTGAGGCTATCAAAAGGCTATTAACAGACAAGGCGCTGCGAGAAAAACTAATTGCGAACGGAAAAGAAACTGCTCTGGTAAAATTTAATATCAACAACACGATTGCAGGTTATGAGCAGTTATTCAAAAGAATGATAGCAACCAGGCAAGAATTAAAACAAAATTAAGCTCCCGCTTTTCCAGATTTGGAAACAGAATTTATCAGAAGAAAGGAAGTGCTACAAAGTATAAAAACTTTGCCAGGTGTATTTTGGAAGACTCTTTTCTGAACGTTCAGTGGGTTGTGGTGCAAAGGCCTTTATTCACAGGTATACTTCATTCAGAAAAGAATATGATTGGTTGCATCATGATGCAGTGTTAACTGGCACCAGAAATTATTCTATACTTCGTCAGCCTAGCCTCCCGCTTTCACCAATCCCCTTATTTCATTAACTTGTAGCACGAAAGAATTTAACCTTAAATCACCTCATGAATAAACGCACTTACTTGAGTATGTTGCTGTCAGCTGCCCTTGCTTTACCATACAGCACTTCTCAGGCCCAGGACAAAGAAGAAACCCCTAAATGGAAAGTGGACGAAGCCCATGGCCCGCAGAAAGAAGTAACCATCACCACCAACGAAGGCACCTGGATGAGTGTGGATGTGAGTCCGGACGGCAAAGAAATCGTCTTTGACATGCTCGGCGACATTTACCTGATGCCGGTTACAGGCGGCAAAGCCAGGTTGCTTACCGGCGGCCGTGCCTACGACGTGCAGCCACGTTTCAGCCCGGACGGTAAACTGATTTCCTTTACTTCGGATAGAGCCGGCGGCGATAACATCTGGGTGATGAACTACGACGGATCCAAGCCGCGCCAGGTAACCAACGAAAATTTCCGGCTGCTGAACAACGCTGTCTGGACGCCCGACGGGCAGTACCTGGTGGCCCGCAAGCACTTTACCGGCACCCGCTCTTTGGGCGCCGGCGAAATGTGGATGTACCACATCTCCGGCGGCAGCGGTGTGCAGCTCACCAAGCGCAAAAACGATCAGCAGGATGCAGGCGAGCCCTTTGTATCGCCGGATGGCAAGTATGTATACTTCTCTGAAGACATGAGCGGCGGCAATACCTTTGAGTATAACAAAGACCCGAACGGCCAGATTTACGTGATTCGCCGCGTAGACCGCAACACCGGAGAAATCGAGAATGAAGTTACTGGAATAGGCGGTGCTATGCGCCCCACTATCTCGCACGATGGTAAACTGTTGGCTTTTGTGCGCCGGGTGCGTACCAAGTCGGTGCTGTTTCTCCACGATTTGAAGACAGGCGAGGAATGGCCCATTTATGACAAACTAAACCACGACCAGCAGGAAGCCTGGGCGATATTCGGTGTATATCCCAACTTCTCCTGGACGCCCGACGACAAGAGCATCGTGTTCTGGGCAGGCGGCAAAATCAACAAGGTAGATGTGGCTACCCAAAAAGTAACCACTATTCCGTTTGAGGCCACGGCTACGCACCACATCACGCAGGCCGTTCGCCACGATTTCAGCAAGGAAGGCATATCGCCAAAAGATTTTACCGTTAAAGCGATTCGCCACGCCGTTACTTCACCTGATGGCAAAACACTGGTGTTCAACGCAGCCGGCTACATCTACAAGAAAGAGCTACCCAACGGTAAGCCCGAGCGCATTACCAAAGGCAAAGATTTCGAGTTTTACCCGGCTTTCTCGCCTGATGGTAAGTCTATTGTGTACTCCACCTGGGATGATGAGAACTATGGCTCTTTGATGAGACTCAACCTCCGCAAAAAGAACCCGAAGCCAGAGAAGCTCACCACCGAGAAAGGCTTTTATGTGGAACCGTCGTTCTCGCCCAACGGCAAGTATATCGTGTATAAAAAAGACAGGGGCAACAACCACATGGGTTATACTTTTGGCAAAGATGCCGGTATTTACTACATGCCTGCGGATGGCGGCAAAGCGACGCTGGTAACGGAAGGCGGTGCTACGCCACTCTTCAACGCCACTTCCGACCGCATTTTCTACACAGGTTCAGAAGGCGACAAGACTGCCTTTAAAAGTATAAACCTGCAGGGCAAAGAAGAAATCACGCATTATACATCCAAGTATACCACCGAGTTCCACCCGAGCCCCGACAACAAATGGCTGGCTTTTGTGGAGTTGTTCAACGGCTACATTGTGCCGCTTACCGCCAATGGCGCAAGCCTTGATTTAAGCGCTGAAACCAAAGCCGTGCCCGTAGCGCGCTTCACCCGCGACGCCGGCACCAGCATCGGGTGGTCTTCAGACAGCAAAAAGTTACACTGGGTACTGGGCGATGAGTATTTCACCAATGACCTGAAAGACCGCTTTAAGTTTGTGGCAGGCGCTCCGGACACTTTGCCAGCCATTGATACAACTGGCATAAAGATCAGTCTGACACTGCAAACAGATGTGCCGCAAGGTAAAGTAGCTTTCACCAATGCCCGCATCATTACCATGAAAGGCGATGAAGTGATTGAAAACGGAACCATTGTAGTAGACGGCAACCGCATTGTGGCAGTTGGTAAAGGCGTACAGGTGCCCAAAGATGCTAAAGTGATTGATGCCGACGGCAAAACCATTATGCCGGGCATAGTGGACGTACATGCACACATGGGCACATTCCGCAACGGCATGAGCCCTAAAAAGCAGTGGGCTTATTTCACTAACCTGGCCTACGGAGTTACGACTACCCACGACCCGTCGTCTACCACGGAGATGGTGTTCAGCCAATCCGAAGCCGTAAAATCAGGAGCCATGGTGGGGCCGCGCATTTTCTCGACAGGTATGGTTCTGTATGGTGCCGATGGCGATTTTAAAGCCATTATCAACAGCGAAGAAGATGCTATGTCGCACCTGCGCCGCATTTAGGCAGCCGGAGGTTTTTCGGTAAAGAGTTACAACCAGCCGCGCCGCGAGCAGCGCCAGCAGGTAATAGCAGCAGCCCGAGATTTAGATATGACAGTGGTTCCCGAAGGCGGCTCGACCTTCTTTCACAACATGACCATGGTGATGGACGGGCACTCGGGCATAGAACACAACATTCCGGTAGCGCCGCTTTACAAAGATGTGCTGGAATTCTGGAAAGCCAGCAACACCGGCTACACCCCTACGCTGATTGTAAACTATGGCGGCAACTCCGGTGAAAACTACTGGTACCAAAACACCAAAGTATGGGAAAAAGAGCGCTTGCTGCGTTTCACACCACGTGCTGTAATCGACAGCCGCTCGCGCCGGGTGATGCAGTCGCCTGACGAAGAGTATGAAGGTGGCTACATTGCAACCTCCAAAGCAGCAAAAGCACTAACGGACGTGGGTGTGAAAGTAAACCTGGGCGCGCACGGGCAGCTACAGGGCTTAGGTGCACACTGGGAGCTATGGATGCTGCAGCAGGGCGGTATGACCAACCTGGAAGCGCTGCGCGCCGCTACCCTGAACGGGGCCCAGTACATTGGCATGGGTAGTGAAATAGGCTCGCTGGAAACAGGTAAACTGGCAGATCTAATTGTGCTGGAAAAGAACCCGCTGGAAAACATCCAAAATTCTGAAAGCGTGAAGTACACGATGGTAAACGGCCGTCTCTACGACTCCGAAACGATGGCAGAAATCGGCAACTATAATCACAAACCGGGCAAATTTTTCTGGGAGAACACCAAAACAGCCTCCTCCTTCGACTGGCACGAAGAAACCGCAGCCGCCGGTTTGATTTGTGAATAAGCGATAAATATAAATTTCTAAAAATCGGGCCACCTCTGCTATGCGGAGGTGGCCCGATTGCTTTATACTTGGGAGAAAATACCCAAGGAAGAGGTGATAACAGTATTAACCAATGTACCATACTACGCAGTAGATAATGAGCCAAGTGCATCATTTGACACTCCACTGTTTGAGCGTTCAGCGAGTTTGGAGGGTCTTGATTCTTTTGCTTACTTTTCTCATCAAGGAGAAAAGTAAGGCCCCGCCGGCGAGGCGAAAGCTATAAAAGAGCCTTGAAGCTGAAACATGAATCAGCGTTTATCTGCAGCGTGTCCACAAGATTCTTTCAGAATGACAAAAAAAGACAAACACAAAGTATAATATTCAAGATTTACACTTACATTGATTTGCTCTTAGACGCAACCAAAGTAACACAAAGCCCCATAAACGCAATAATGCAATAAGACACCCGCAGGCTGGTAGCTCCCGCCACCAGTCCAATCACAGGCGGGCCGAGCAGGAAACCCATAAAGCCAATGGTAGATACGGCCGCCAGTGCAGCACCAGCCGACATGACCTTTGTTTTTCCGGCTGCACTATAAACCAGCGGCACCACCGACGACACGCCTGCCCCTACCAGCAGGAAACCAATGGTAGCCGTTATAATATTTGGGAAAGCCACCGCCAGCAGCAGGCCCGAAGCCGTGAAGACGCCGCTAAATTGTAAAATAGCTTTCATGCCGAAACGGCTCGTGAACCAATCCGCCACAAAGCGCCCGGAAGCCATCGTGAACATAAAAGCAGTATAACCCAGACCTACCCACGCTTTCTCTACCAGCACCACTTTTTTAAAGTATACGCCGCTCCAGTCGAACATGGCACCTTCGCAGATGAGGGAGCAAAAAGCAATTAGCCCCAGGTTTAGCAGCGACTTATCCGGCATAACAAAAACAGGCTGGTTCTTATTTCCAGCAATATCTTCAGGAAGTATAAAACGAAACCCGGCAGTAGCAACTACCACCAATACTACTGCAATAAGCATAAAGTGCTGCGGCGGCAATATTCCTTCGCCAATCATGAGCGTACCCACTGCGGCTCCGGTAAAAGCTGCCAGGCTCCACAGCCCATGAAAAGAAGCCATGATAGAACGCTGGTACAGCACCTCCACGCCCACTGCCTGTGTATTAATGCTAATGTTCACCAGGTTACCGGCAAGGCCAAAAAGAAAAAGTCCCGCCATTAGCTGTACCCTTGTTGCGGCCATTCCCAATGTTATGAGAATGAGCGCATAGCACAGTACTGCCACTGTTACCACTTTCCTGCTGCCGGCTTTAGCAATAACCCACCCGGAAAAGGGCAGCGACAGCATCTGCCCGGCCGATAACGCGAACAGTACAAGCCCTAAAGCCGCTTCCGATAGCCCCAGCTTCTGTTGAATATTAGGAATCCGGGAGCCCCAGCTAGCGAAACACAGCCCCTGCAAAAAGAAAAATACTCCGACAGCCACCCGATGCACGCTTCTGGGAAATGCTGTATTCAAAATTTGAGAAGACATGAGAAGGCTTACGGAATTTACTGCTACCCGGATTAAGTTTCGTTCCTACTCCTGCACAGCCGCCAGCACGCGTTTAATCAGTTCGTTCTGCTTGCCGTCGTGCCAGCGCCATACAATTACAATATCATGTGCCGGATCTACCCAGATAGTATTTTGGCCGGCACCCAGCGCAGCATAACTTGTAGTTGGCGCATCAGGCCAGGCTTTGCCTTCGGTATTCAGCCACCACAGATAGCCATAGTCCAGGCCAACGGGGCCGCGGCTGGCGGTGGCTTTCTCCACCCACTCCTCAGAAACCAATTGCTTATTCTCCCACTGCCCATTGCGCAGAAACAGGTAACCGAAACGAGCCTCGTCGCGGGCACTAATCCAGAGGCCGCCGCCCCAGCGTGTGCCACCACTCATTGAAGGCATTTCCTTACCATTTATACTTACAACTGAGTTCCGATAAGGTACCCAGCGCCAGGTATCGGAAGCGCTGATGGGGTCCATAATTTCATCTTCGAGCACCTCGGGCAGCGGCTTTTCCCACAGCCGTAGCAGCGACAGGGCCAGACGGTTGATGCGTACATCGTTATATTCGTAGTACGTGCCGGGCTCCTGTAGCTCCCGCGGCTTTCGCTCGCCTTTTCCAAATGCCTCATGCCCGATAAAATTGCTGTTCTTGCCCCACAGTTCTCCTTCCCACTCGCTGGTTTGCCGCGCATGGTCTTCCCAAGTTATTTTGCTGTTGTGCGCCGAGTCATAGCCGCCGTCATGAATATACTTTGCTACCGGGTCAGTTATACTTTGAATCATTCCCCGATCTATGGTCAGGCCGAGTATGGTAGACAGAAAACTTTTTGCTACGCTGTAAGTCGGATCTACGGCTTTAGTATCGCCCCACTCGGCTACAATGTAGCCATCTTTAAGAATAATGCCGTTCGTAAAAGCCCTGTCTGCAGGCAACGGACCAAGCGGCGTGCCGAAAATCTCTTCCTGCGTCGAGAAGTCTTTCTTCATCTGCGTCGTTTCCTGCGTTTTAGCCCATTCTACAGCTTCCTGAAGTTTGGCTGCATCCAGGCCAAGCTGCTCTGGCTGCCTGTGTTCCCAGTTATCGCCTTTGCCAGGGTAATATGTTTTGGTTGCTGCCGGATTATTTTGCGTTGCTGTCCCGGCGCTTGTTTGCTGTGGCTGTGGCTGGCAAGCTATCAGGCTGAGGGCCAGCATTAAAAAAGTTGTCGTGTTCCGAAGCATAAGTATTAGTTGTTTTCGCAACTCAAGCTACTAAAAAATTAACTGCTTTTATAATCGCATCAGGACAAAGCCCACAGGTAAGGTATAAACCAGCTATACTTTGTCAGAACATGCATTTATACTACAGATAAAAGTTAATTTGGAATACATTTGTCCATACTGCTTTTTGGGTGAGGTGGTGCTGGAACAGGCGCATCCGGATACTTGGAAGTCCGCTTATGAAGCGTAAGCGTATCGGCTGTGCACACCTTAATCATCGGCAACAAAAATGGGCGCGGCTTAGTGCGTGAGGATGCCCTGCGAAGACTTATTGAGCAGGAGTTGAATGCTTCTGATGATTAGTATATACTTTAAAGAGAAGAGGCGTTGCAGACTTTTGCAACGCCTCTTCTCTTTAAAGTATGAATTATTTTACCTGATTTGCGCTACTTCTTTGTAGTTATTGGGCCTCCCGCTTATGCCATCCATAAAGCCTCTTTTAGCATCCTGCTAGTCGAAGGCTAATACAATTAAAAACATGGCCAGCGTACCTAGTAGGAAAAAGCGTAAATCGCGACCGTTAAATTTTCTTGCTTTCATCTTGATTAAAGTCCAGACTGATACATGTTCTAAACCCTGATGTAAGAAAAAAGCATGAAGTATAAAGATTTTACACTATATATTCAGTAGTAATTTTATACTGAGATTTACCACCCTGTGCCGCGCCGGTTGCCGCCAAATAAGCCTCCCAGCAGAGAGCCCAGACCGCCGGAGCCCATACTGCCGTAGCCGCGCCTGCCACCCAAGCCGCCTAATATGGAGATAATAGAGCCTAATCCGCCACCGCTGTTCATACCGCCTCCCATCATACCGCCGCCAAGCAAACCGCCGAGTAAGCCACCACCCATTCCCATTCCGCCTATCATACCACTGCCATAACCTCTGCGCCCGCCGCTCATCATCCGCGACAGAACGAGCGGCGCCAATATTCCCAGCAGGCCGGTTACCATACCAGGCGAAATACCTGCTTTTTTAAACATATCGCCAAACCCGCTTTTGTCCAGAAACGACTGGGAGGTTGGATCTTCGCCGCGTTGCTTAGCTTCGTCCGCCTTGTTTACGAACTCGTCCAGTATACTAAATTGCTTCTGATCGATACCTAAGTAATCGGCTATTTCTTCAATTTTTTTCTGCTCTTCCGCTGAATACTGCCCATCGGCTTTTGCAAAGCTGATGATATCCGTTATAAAGGAAAAGCGCAACTGACTGCCTTTTAGCACATCCAGGCACTTGCGAAGATCGATAACAGATGGATTCTTTGCAATTTGTACCACCTCAAGCTGCACGTTTTCAGCCAATTCTGCTGCTTCCCCCATCAGTTTCAGAAATGCCAGCTCCTCATCAGAAGTATGACCGTCGGTAGATGCCATGGTGGCCAAAGCGCCAAAATAAGCTCCTTTCTCCTCTTTAGAATAATCTTTTAATAAAGTGGTTTGTTCCTGCTCCATTTGTTTACGTTACTTGGTTGTCTGCTAATAACGTGCTAAGGCGCAGCCGGGTTGGCTGCGCCTTAGCACATGTAAAACTTAATCAAAGATATTATTTCGCTATCTCCAGCGCTACTTTGCGGAAGGCAGGATTTGCGCTGCCACCCGATTCAATTTCTCCAAAATGTACTGTTGTTATGCGTTCTCCGGCTACTCCCTGAGCTTTGATAAATTCAGCAACCGCCGCCGCTCGCTTGCGGCTCAACACCATATTATAGCTGGCATTGCCTGTCTGATCAGTATAACCCGTCAGCTTGAGTTTCAGGTCCAGATTTTCTTTCATCAATTTGGTAACGGCAAGCAGTTCATCATAACTTGCAGCAGGCACTGTATAGGAGTTTATACCAAAAAAAACATTGGTATTGCTGGCAAGTTCTGGTGCTGCTTTAGGGGCTGCGGCTTCTGCTGTGTGCAATCGTTGTAGTTCGCTTTCATAAAATCCTAGACGGTGCATAATGCTGTCATTCAGGCTCGCCTGTTTTTGCATATAAATCAGCAATTTATCATCCACAATGTTAGCCGGCGCCTCTTGCAGCTGCTGCCCCTGAACAGTGTCAGCAGCAGTTGCCGCCTGCAGTGAGTCGATACTGCTGCGGAGCTGGCGGTTGTTTCTGTTGATTGCATCCAGTTCCCTTCGGTCTTGTTCCAACAGCAGAACAGTATTAGGATCAACCTGCGGGGCGCGGTTATTATCTACTCTGATGGTTCGGTCGGCGGGCACATATACGGTACGCGCCCTTTCCTGCGTTACCCTTACCTGTTCCTGTACACGTGCGCGTTCCCGCTGTTCAGCAGGCGTCAGCCGGGTTGTTGTATTAGCAGGTGTCAGCCTATTGGTTGTGTTGCTGCCCACAGGTTCCTCTATCACCTTTTCTGTTCCGTTTATGGCTCGTTCCCGGGCATCCAACTCACGTTCTCTTGCTTCCTGTTCTCTGTCTCTTACGTCCTGTTCCCGCTCCCTTACTTGCCGCTCTCTTTCCCTCAGCCTCATTTGCTGCTGTCTTAAGCGCATATCTGTCATAGTGTCCGGCAACATTTCGGTATCTGGGGTAAACTGTGTGGTATCCGCATCCATCAGTTGCTCCTCTTCTGCCGCTGCCCGGTCATCTTCCGTACGATAAGAGTTTTGGTTGTCGGCAGTTTGTCTCACTCTGTCTACATCAACAGAATCGGGCAATTGCATAAGTTCCTCTTTACTACGCAAACCAGTCGTATCCTGCTTCAGTTGCAGGCTATCAATTTTTCTTGTAGGAATAGTATCATAAACAGCCAGGCGATCTGATGTTACCGGCGCTGCCCGAACAGCTACAGAATCTACCTGCCTGGTTCCCTGCATCAGGCTATCTCCCTGTCCCGGCGTTTTAAGCTGCACTTTTTTAGGTTCCAGCTCAAGTATATAATCCAGCATGCTTCTGCTGGCTGGCCTAACAGGGCCGCGGGGGGAAGCAGGTGGCGGAAGGAAGCCTGCGTAAAGAACAGGCGCTTTGAAAGTAGACTTTTTAAACCCGAAATTATAAGCCAGCGACAAGCCGGTATGAAGAATGGTGTTGTTATAGTCATTCTGCTCCGGTGCAACCTCAGTAAGATGCGCTTTTGTGTTATATACAGCTTCAGTATGCAGGTCAAGCTGCCATCTTTCTGCCAGCCTGAACTTAAGGCCCATACCAAACGGCGCTATTTGCATCTGCTTTGTCTCGTAGCCTGTGCCGTTGTAGTTTGTTTGCAACGTGCTCAACCCATATCCTCCAAAAAAGAAAGGCGACACAAAGGCTGAGGTATGGAGCAGCCAGCCATTATCGGTATAAAAGTATAAGCGTACAGATGCCATACGTGCTTCTGTAGTAAAGGCTTCGCCTGCCTGTCCGAGCCCTCGTACATTTCCATAAGAGGCGCCTGCCGCAAGGCCAAACGTATTGCCCAGGCTCTTACCGATTTCGAACCGGTAGAGCAGGTTATCATAGGTTTTAAAATAATCGTCTGTGTTTTTGTCGGTATTGTAATAATTGGCGATGCCGGTATAGCCTTTTAGCTGCCAGTTATACAAATCGTGTTGCGCGACGGCACCCAGCCAGCCAAGCAACAAAAGGATGGTTAAACTAAACTGCTTCATAACTAACGGTTTAAGTTTAGCCACAGGTTAACCTCGATGCTCAGCCCCACAAATGGTCTCACATACATTCTGTCGAAGTTTAAGTCTGAAATAGAATTACCGCCCTGAGCGTTTTGCAGTAAAGTAGCGCCGGCGTTCAGGCGTATAAAAGGCAGCGCCCGGTAGCCTAAGGCCAGGAAAATTGGGCGTTGCACCAGCGGCCCGGTGGCTTCCGCATTATCGCCGAATTTAAAGTTTTGAAGGAATACGCCTGTTGAGATACTGGTACGCTCCCAGAAAGTAGAGGAGAAAGGCGCTTTGCCAAACGGGATGGAAATACCTACATACGGAGCAGTGTCGGAAGAAAAATTATCTACATTGCCAGAGTAGTATACGCCGCCATAGCCTGCATTAATGGCAATAACGTTCTTGGTTTTTTTTGTGGCATAATCCGTAATTTTTTTGGTGTCGGTCAAGGCATACAGTTGCCTGCCCACATATTGCCCTACTTCCTGGCTCACCATTGTTTTAAGCGCTTCCAGTTGCTCCTGTGCATACCGAAGCTTTAAAGTTTTGGTATCTTCTTTTTCTCTGGAAAAAACATTGAAGCGGGCTTTGCTAAGCCTTAAATCCTCTACCTGATCCAATTTTTCAAGTACAATATCTGAAAAACCCATGAAGTCAGTATTAATCTGATTCCGGTAGAGCGAGAGCCCCTGCTCCACAATAGCATTCATGTCGCTGCGCATAGTTTTGGGGTGCTTCCGCAGCGTAATGCTACTCCTGTTTACTTCGTAAGATTGATCAATGTAAGCCCACAGCGCAGCATTGAGTTGCTGCAAAAGCTGTTGCTGCTGCCGGGCAGAAGCTTTAGAATAATAATTCAGCACGAAAGTATATTCCCCATTGCCGCGCAAAGGCTGGTTAATTGGAACTGTAAAAATGTTTCTTCGGCTCATTGGCTGTTCTGTCCAGCCGTTTTGGTAGATTGGCTTATCATCAGTATTGGCAGAGGAATACATTTTTACCCCGACCATATCGATATTAGGAGGCACATCACCCGTAATGATAAATTTACTTTCGGCAGGCAGGGGTTGCCCGTCGTTAAAATACGCTCGCTCATAGTTGAACATAACTGTTTTGTACTGTGCAGCCAGGGGCAAACTACTTATCAGGAAGACAGCAAGCAGGTAAAATTTTAATTTCATAGCTTTAGTTAAATAGTGGAATGTTTCATTTTTAGGTTTGATTTTTCACTGCTGTACTTGTTTAAGTTGTTATTCTTAAAAGAGAACAGTGCAATTATTCTTGTACCATTTTATACTCTATACAGGAATTATTGTTCTATTTTATTATCGTCTATTAATGTTCTAAATACAACAAAATATAAGTTAAAAGAACACCTGATGCACAGCGCAGGCTGTTTCAGCCCACACCCGGAAAGCTTGCTGAAAGCATTAATTATTACAATAGCTTCTTATGCTGATGGTATAGTTTATACTTCCTGAAAGCAAATTCCTCTGCCTCGGCAACAGATTGTAAAGCAATTTATACCTTGCTGCGCAGCACCCAAACAGCCTGAAAGACACCGTGCTGTAAGTTAAACCAATGAGTATAAATACTCCTGTTAATAGCATCAGAAAAAATGCTTTTGAAGTATAAACAAGATATAGCAACTGGTTTCAGATAAGCAACTGTAACATCCTGAAAGTTTAAGGCTATGCTGCCTGATGTTATGTATGGTATAATTTACTTTTCACTCCTTGTTTTGAATAACAGGGTAGCTTATTCCATGTAAACAAAAGAGCCGGATGTACACCCGGCTCTTTTGTTTTTACACCTTATCTTATGCTACTGTTTCAGAACTTTAAAGTAATTACTCAGGCTGCCTATCTGTACATGTATAAAGTATACGCCTTGCGGCAGATGCGCATCCAGCAGCAGCTTTTCGGTATTGGCTCCTGACTGCACAGACACTTTGCGCTGCAGCAGTTGCTTGCCAATCGCATTAGTTACCGTAAGCCTGGCAGTACCCTCCTGTTCCGCATCAATATCCAGATTAATTTCGCTGCTGAAAGGATTAGGGTATACCTGCACCCGGTTGGCCACAGCCCCAAATGTTACTGCTTCCGGCCCGAAATAGGTGGTGGTGCCGTCTACGTCTACCTGCTTCAGGCGATAATAGCGGGTGCCCTCCTTGCCGCCTTGCCTGTCGGTAAAAGTATATTGCTGCTTCACTGACGAGTTGCCGTTTCTGGTTTCTACAAAGCCGAGGCTCGTATAGCTCATTCCATCTGCAGACACCTCCACATAAAAGCCTTTGTTGTTTTCCTCCTGCGCCGTAGCCCACTCCAGCACCACGTTGCTGCCTTGTTTATGGGCATCCAAGTATATAATTTCGACGGGGAGGACAATATCATCAGAAGTAATTATATACAGGCCGCTTGTGGCATCCAAATTTGAATAGCATGAAGAACGGCCTAATGGCTTTGGAAAAATCTCCACTCTCACTTTTTGCAGGTCATTAGGTGTAGATGCTATTGTTAAGGTAGGATTTCTGTTATCTGCAGGCGCTGTCCAAGTAGTACCTCCATCATCAGATATGTACCAGGTATAACCATTATCGTCTCCGTTTTCTATAATGTTCGATTCTATTACAGTAAATGTAGCGGGCTGCCCGGACACAGGATTTTCTGGGCTTGACGTTATTTTCCCTGTAGCTTCTGTTGTCGGACTAGCTCTAAGTATAACTTCATCAGTTGCAGAAGTACAACCAATAATACTTACTGTAAATATTACTGTAACATTTCCAGTCCCAAATACATGAACAGTAGGTGTAGTAGTAGTTTCATTATCTATGTCTACGTGTAAAATTTCACTGTCCTCGCTATAGATTGCCTCCCATTTTAAGGTAGCATTTTCAGCATTCGTAGTCTCACCAGTAAGAGAAAAATCAACTGACTTTGTTGCATCAGTATTACTACATTGATCTTCACCTGGATTTACAATATCTATACGCGCTTCAGGCAGGGGATTTATAGTAACTGCAACGGGAGTTCTGCTACTTTCGCATCCGGCTGCATTTACAGTGCTTACATAGTAGAATTTAGTTGGTTGTGTTAGATTTGGAGTTTCATAAACAGCTTCAGTAGCACCTTCTATAGGTGTTTCGATAGTGGGCGATTCATACCAACGGTAGCTGCCTCCTTCAGGTGCTCCGGAAGCCATTACTTGAACAGATCCGGGGCCGCAGCGAGTGGCAGCAGTAGTGACAGGTGCCTCCGGGAGAGCCAGAACTTCCAGTGTCACCTCATCGTATTTAGTAACGCCGCAATTTGTAGCGGAGAGCTGCACCGTTACTGTACCTGTACCCTTTACTTCAACTATTGCATTGTTTGGACCGGCAGTAGAAGCATGAGCCTCTTCAATTTCACTTGTCATTGTTGCAACTATCCATGTAGGAGAGCTGCCCTCCGAAAAACTGCCGCTCAGGTTAAAGTAAGTAACACCGTTCGTTCCCATACATAGCTTCCGTGGTGTATCGGAAGTTTCGGGATCAATAGTTGCGACAGGAGGTACACAGGCAGTTTTTGTTATAACAAAATTATCCAGGTTCATACCTGCACCATCGGCACCACTTACTGCATATAAGCCTATATACAAATGCTGTGCAAATTCAACACTAAATTCTCCTGTAGTAATTGTTGAATATGTGTCTGTAGTAACATTGTCTGTTGAGATGGGAAGTAATCTGGCGGCGGTACTTTTCGCCGCTTCTGCCTGTGTAAGCGCTTTTGTGATTTCCAACTTCCCGGATGAACCAACCATACTTGCGTCCACAGATATGGTATAAGTAAAGCCTGGCTCGAATAAGACATGCTCACTTGTTACTGCGTAACCTTCATAACCTACATCATTTTCATTATCTGTTACTGCCAGAACCCCTGCTGCTACAGTAATACTGCCCTTAGTTACATTTACCGCTGTAATTTTTTCAGTAGAAAAATCATCACTATAAAATATCACCGTTTGAGCAGAAACCTCCTTATAGACCATCATCAAAACCAGCAGGAGCATCCCTGTGGCAAACCTCGACAAGCGCCCGGCATATATTGGTGAAAGCAACCGGGTAAATTTTTTTTTCATTATCAGTAAGGGTAGAAAAAGACGTTTGGAAGTATAGATAACCTGTTTGAGCAGCATCTGCTTTTATGCTGCTAAAGGCGCAAATACAGTGAGCAAAACTAAGTATAGCTTTACAGGCATCACAAAGTCACCTGCGACGAGAAGGGCAGTTTTATATAAGAAGTATTACATTGAGTATTTATACTCTGTTCTTTATTCAGATTTAAAAGCAAGAGGAAATGCCGGAGCATCAATAAATACCTGTTGCTTACATTTATTTTGATTAATTAAAGTGGATTTATATTAAAATAAAAAAATATAGTTCTATCTAATTTAACATTGCAATTATACCATAAAAATAAGAATTAGTTTTAATTATTGTATCTTATATATAAATTTTTGTTCACATACTTATTTATAGCAAAAAATATGTTAACATAATCACAAGTATTTAGATATTAACTTCTGAAAAGCAAGTCATTACACTTTTCAAATAACTTTTTATTTATTAAAAGCATGGATTTTAATCTGCCAGCTATCATTTTTATTCGTAAGATGCGCTGCTGCACAGGGTTTCTAACGGGTATTGGTTTGCTGCGCAAGGTGGCAATATTTTAGCTAGTATAATAGCTCCGCCGACAAAGGCAAGCTGCACCAATCTTGTGTGCAAGAAAGTATAATCCATTACCTTTACCCTCTTTAACAGCATAAACTATCAGCGCATGAGTGCTAAAAGCTTTGAACTACTATTAGAATCAGCCTATACGCCCGAGAAGCCACAGCTTTTTGAAGGCGGCCCGGCAACAGTTTATGAGCATCTGGAAAAGGCCCTCAAAACGGCCCTTTTAAACAACGATCAGCCAACGGAAGAACTGGGTTACCGCTTCGAGATGGTACGGTTGGGAATGGCCATTGCTTTTGTAAAAGCCTTTACGCGCCTGTCTGGCAACGAAAAAAGCAGGGAGGCGCTGGAGGTATTGCAAGAGGCGCTGAAAGCCAAAAGCACCAGGGAAATCGATAAAATCATCCAGAAAAAGATTGAAAGCTTTGACCACCTGTACCATGAAATTTTTGTGAACGAACAGCGTGAGCATATTTTGGCGCTGTTTGAACAGACGCTGGACGCAGACGCTAAAGAAGAACTGGACGAGTTGATACTGGAGGGACTGGAGGTGCTACAACAAATAGATTGGGAAGCTTCTGCACAGGACGATGACGATAATGAACTCCCTCAACTGGACGAAGATTTCCTGAAAAACCTTTAAAATAATTCCGAGTTCCGAATTATGAGTTCCGGGTACAGAAATTCGGAATTCGGAACTCGGAATTATTCAAGTATGATCGATCCAAAGAAGCTGACGATAAAAGATTTTGTATATGAGCTGCCTGACGAGCGGATTGCGAAGTTTCCGTTGCCGGAACGCGACCAGTCGAAGCTGCTGCACTACCGCCAGGGGCACATTTCAAATTACGTTTTCACCGACTTACCTCAGCTATTACCGCCTCATACCTTGCTGGTGTTTAACGATACCAAAGTAGTGCAGGCGCGTTTGCTGTTTCAGAAAGAGACTGGCGGCGTGGTAGAGGTATTTTGCCTGGAGCCGGTAGCGCCGCACCGCGAAGTGCAGCTGGCAATGCAGCAAACCGGCAGCAGCGTATGGAAGTGCCTGGTAGGCAACAACAAGCGCTGGAAAAGCGGAGCTGTGAAGTTATACTTCGAGGATGGTGTGCTGCAGGCGGAGCGCGAGGCGCAACAGGATGGTCATTTCCTCATCCGGTTTACGTGGGAACCTGCGGAACTTACCTTTGCAGAAGTGCTCGAGCGTTGCGGGAGGTTGCCGCTGCCGCCTTATCTCCACCGCGAGCTCATCCCTGACGACCATACTCGGTACCAGACCATTTACGCCAGTCAGCAGGGTGCCGTAGCCGCTCCCACAGCAGGTCTGCATTTCACGGAGCGGGTGATGGAAACGCTACGGCAGCAAAGTATAGCCACCGCATACCTGACGCTGCATGTGGGTGCTGGTACTTTTAAACCGGTAAAAGCTGATGTGATGGAAGCGCACGAAATGCACGCCGAGCAGCTGTACATTAGCAAATCCATACTTGAGCAGCTGCTGGACCACCTGGACAGACCGATAATTCCTGTCGGCACTACCAGTATGCGTTCGCTGGAGAGTTTATATTGGTTGGGCGCGAAGGTGCTGCAACAGCCGCAACTACACGTGCAGGATCTGCACGTAACGCAATGGCAGCCTTATGAAAGTATAAATCCGCCTGCCGCCGCTGATGCGCTGCAAGCGCTGCTGCACTACATGGCGCAGCAAGGTACCGATTACCTGCACGCCAGCACGCAAATCATTATTGCGCCCGGCTATACTTTCCGCATCTGTAGCGGTTTGGTTACCAATTTTCATCAACCCGAAAGCACGCTGCTGTTGCTGGTATCGGCCCTAATCGGAGAGGACTGGCGCAAAGTATACCGCCACGCCCTTGACAACGGCTACCGCTTCCTGAGCTACGGCGACAGCTCTTTGCTGCTGCCGTAATGTAAAGCGAACCATCCTCTAAGTATAAAAGCCAGCCCCGCAAAGTAAGTATGCGAAGCTGGCTTTTTATACTTTGCGGGGCTGCAGAAATCAGCAAATTCCCACACTTTCAAATCTACATATCACTATAAACCATGTTCTGAAATCAGGTATACCAATGAGGCCATACCTGCTGCACCCAGCTGCATTTCGCGGCGGTTTACGTTCTCGAACACATCGATTGGCGTGTGATGATAATCGAAATAACGTTGCGAATCAGGCATGTAACCAATCAGTGCCACGTTTTTCTGGCCTTTTAAAGGGCCAATATCGGCACCTCCGTGGCCGTGGCTAAAATCTCTCAGGCCATAAGGTGCAAATAACTTCTTCCAGGCCGTTACTTTTGTCAGTTGTGCGTCGGTGCCTTCTACTTCAAAGCCGCGCGGCGTAAATCCACCAGCATCTGATTCAATAGCTGCCACGTGTGTTTCGTTGTTCTGCTTGGCCAGCTCCGCGTACTTCGTGCCGCCGCGCAAGCCATTTTCTTCGTTCATAAACATCACGGCGCGTATGGTACGCTTCGGTTTTATACCTAAATCTTTTATCAGGCGCAGCACTTCCATAGACTGCACACAGCCGGTACCATCATCGTGGGCTCCTTCAGCCAAATCCCAGGAGTCGAGGTGGCCGCCCACAACAATAATTTCATCCGGCTTTTCGGAGCCTTTTATCTCGCCGATAACATTGTATGATTTCACGTCCGGCAATGTCTCACAGGTCATGCGCATGTGGAACTTCAAATTCGGATCATTTTTTAGCAGGTCGTTCAGCAATTCGGCACCGTTGGTACTGATTGCTGCTGCCGGAATTTTCGTCACACCCTCCTTATAACGCGTACCGCCGGTATGCGGCACGTCCTGTAGCTCATTGGCCATAGAACGCACAATAACACCTACTGCACCCAGATTAGCCGATGCCACAGGGCCACCGCCACGCTGATCCACGGCACCACTATAGGCATCCATGGTATAAACTAACTTATTATCAAAGGGGCGATTGAAGAAAACGATTTTGCCTTTCACATGTTTCCTGCCCAGTTTTTCCAGCTCCTCAAAGCTTTTTACTTCCACCACTTCGGCGCTCAGCCCATTCTTGCCGGTACCCACCGAGCCGCCCAGAGCGCAAATTGGCACATCAACAGCGCCTCTATCTTTGGAGTTATATATTTGGGCCACTTCTTTGTCGCCACGCACCCAGTGGGGCACCATTACTTCCTGCACATACACGCGGTCCAGGCCCATTGTGTCCATCACCTGGCGGCTCCATTCCACGGCGGCAGCAGCCTGCGGAGAGCCGGCAAGGCGACCACCAATATTTTTGGTAAGATAGCGCAAGTTATTGTAGCTGTCGTAGTTGGTTAGCGCATCGTCGTAAATTTTACGGATAATGGTTGAGTCGGCGGGCGCGTTTTGCTGTGCGGCAACTGGCAGCGCAACCATCGATGCCGCTGCTAACAGCAGGTTGCGCACTTTAAATTTAATTTGCATGTAGTATTAAGGTTTACCGTTTAGGTTTGAAGGAGAAATCTTTTGCGGCCTTAAGGTAAGGATTTTGTTTTATGATGTAAAAGTTTAAACACAGTTTGAAGAGCAGTTTTATGTAACCCATGCTGGCAGCGCCGCAAAAGTTAAAAACAATAATCAACTTTCTAATTCTAATTACTTCAGATTTATCAGCTTGTCCAAATTCTGTTTGTTAATAGTCAGCAGCCCAACTTCGGGCAAGCGGCTGGTAAGTTCGCGCCAGTTGCTGTCTTTTCTATATACTTCGCGTAGCAGCCTGGCAGCTTCTTCTACCTGTCCGTTGTTAGCCAGCGTGATGGCGTGCCAGTACTTCATTTCCAGGTTATCCGGGAACATCTTCTCAGCGGCACCATATTCCTGCATGGCCTGCTGCATCTGCCCTTTCTCCACAGCCAGGTCACCATTGTTCATGTGCTGGTAGGCGCGGTAGATTTTTAGCAGGCGTTTTAGTTCCTGCAGCGGGTGCTCACTATCATCTACTCGCAGGTCGATAGTATGGTCGTCCCAAGGCTTGTCCGATTGCTGCCCGTTTACCACCACCAGGGCTGCCGACTGCCGCCCACGAATATCACCGCCAGCTTCCTGCGCGGCTTTCAACGCCAGCATGACGCGTTCGGCCAGCGGTTGGCCATCGCTTTTCTCAAAGGCTTTGGCCATGGCCGGCCATACTTTGTCGGTCAGCATCATGTTAGCCTGCACCGAAAAGTTTTTTCCCGTGATATCGCCGGCGTACCGGATGCATTGCTTGCCCGTATGCACAGCCACGCGCCCCTGTGCATCAAGTATAGCCACCTGCCGCACTTCGCGTCCTTCGTCATCCGCCAGCAGTATCGCCAAGGCTTCTTCCGGTGTCTTGCCTTCCTTCAGCAGCGCCAGCCCTCTCGGTCCAAACGATTTGTTAGTGAAAGACTGGGTGGCTACCACGCCCACCCCGGCCTCAGCCCATGGCACGGCAGTACCCACCGAAAACCAGTGGCTCTGCACACCCACGGCCATCTCACCGGTTGCAGGGTCGCGGGCCACAATAGAGAAAGTGTGCGCCAGCGGCTCCGCTGTATTATAAACCTGTGCCTTGGCCATGCCCAGTGAGGCCGTCCATAAAACTCCCATCGTAAATAGAGTAATTCTAAATTTATGCATATAGTTGTATTCTAAATATTTGTTCTGAAACTGTTAAACATTCTTCTCTAAGACATAAAAGGAGCCTTTAATGGCATTATACTTATATCCTGCTATTTTTACTTCAGCTGAGAACTTGCATGCCGGTGAAAACATTAACAAGCGTATGAAAAGCCGCACTTATATAAAGAATTGAACGGCCCCTGGCATCATACTTCAATAATCGCTTATAAACCTGAATATAGGAACCTTTAAATTTTCTTAGCTGAACAAATATAAACTCCCCGGTATCTATGGCCAAATTTTGCAGCAACAACCTCTCCCTGAAATTAAAGTATAATTAAAAGTTAATACTTTACAAACGTTGGATGGTCACTCTCATCCGGAAATAACCTTTACATTAATGAAAAATACCACACGCGAAAAAAAGCTCGGCCGCATGGCCATGCTGATAGATGGCGACAATGCCCAGCCCAGCCTGATTGTGAAACTGCTGGCCGAGGCCGGCAAGTATGGCGCGCCAACTATCCGGCGCATTTACGGCGACTGGACTACGCCGCAAATGAACGGCTGGAAAGACTGCCTGAATAACCATGCTATTCAACCTATACAGCAGTTCCGCTACACGATTGGCAAAAATGCAACCGACAGCGCCCTCATTATAGATGCTATGGATTTGCTGCACTCAGGGTTGGTAGACGGCTTCTGCATTGTATCATCCGACAGCGACTATACACGACTGGCTACCCGCATACGTGAAGAAGGTATTTTTGTGATGGGCATCGGGCAGCGTAAAACACCCAAGCCTTTTGTAAATGCTTGCAACATCTTTATCTTCACCGAGAACCTGACGGACGATATTGATGACAATAAGATTGCGGAGGCAACCAAAGACACTGGTAATGACAGCGGACAGCAGCGCCCTAACCCGTTACCGCTGCTGAAGGAAGCTTTTGTGATGTCGGCTGATGAGGATGGTTGGGCACACTTGGGCACTATGGGCGTGAGCCTGCGGCAGCTTGACCCCAGCTTTGACCCGCGCACCTTCGGTTATAGCCAGCTCTCGCAGCTCATTAAAGCGAATAAAGATGTTTTCACCATCCGGCAGGAGGATGACAAAGGCCCGTCGGCGGTATACGTGAAGCGCACGAGTAAACGCAGTAGCAGCAGCAAAACAACGCGAAAGAGCGCGCCAAAAAAAGAAGTGAACAAAGTATAGCCTGGCCTGTTTGCGCCACTGCTTTATACTTCCCCAATCCATAGCAGCAAGACTGTAGTATGTAGTATAAAAATCGTATGCTACGTCACTTTATACTTTATACTTCGCTGTTTTGCGGCACCCTTTCCCTTACTTCCTGCAAAGACAATGCTCCTATGCTGAACACAACGCCACAACCTGCCACAACCTATACTTATCTGGCTCTTGGCGATTCCTATACTATTGGGGAGAGCGTGCCGGAGGCTGACCAATGGGGCGTGCAGCTGGCGGCTCTGCTCCGCAACGAAGGCGTGAATGTAAGCAACCCCACCACCATTGCCCGCACCGGCTGGACAACATCTGAACTAGCCGAAGCAATTACAGCCGCCAACCTGACACACGCTTTCGATCTGGTGTCGTTGCTGATTGGCGTAAATAACCAGTACCGGGGCCAAAGTATAGAAACCTACCGCTCCGAGTTTAAGGAACTGCTGCAAACGTCCGTCAGACTGGCCAAAGGCAATCCGGCACATGTTATTGTACTATCTATACCGGATTGGGGTGTAACGCCGTTTGCGCAGGGCCGCGACCGCCAGCGCATTGCTGCGGAAATAGATGCTTTTAATGCTGTTGCCGAAGAAGAAGCGCAGAAGACAGGTGTCACGTTCATCAATATTACGCCGCTTACCCGCAAGTATGGCAACAATGCTGTCTACCTGGCCAGCGACGGCCTGCACTACGCCGGAAAAATGCACCGCGAATGGGCATTGCTGGCTTTGCCCAAAGCGCAAAAAATTCTGAAATAAAGTATAGCAAGTCGCTTTGAGGTGCTTCTTTGCCGTGAACCTGAAGCTGGTACAGGCTTATTTAACTAATCCTGTCTTTTCTGAGTAAGTTAATTCTATTTGTTGTTTTATCATTTCTGAAATTGTAGTCTCTGAAACTACGCTTCCGTCCTGGCAGTAAGAGTTAAAAGCTTGTGCAGAAAGATGTGTCGTACCTGTTTCACCTGTTTCGGCACAAAGCATGTAAAAGCAAACATTACCAATATGACATATTGGCATAAATCATAAACGAAAGCAGCCTTGGCACATCGCTTGTTATACTACAGGCAATAGAGAAAACGAAATAGAAACTGATTAAATAAAACTATAGAATGGCAAAGATAATAGGTATTGACTTAGGTACTACCAACTCCTGCGTTGCTGTAATGGAGGGCAACGAGCCGGTAGTTATACCAAACAGCGAAGGCCGCAGAACTACTCCGTCCATCGTTGCTTTTTTGGATAACGGAAATGGCGAGCGCAAAGTAGGTGATCCTGCCAAGCGCCAGGCAATCACTAATCCACAAAACACGATTGCTTCTATCAAGCGATTTATGGGGCATAGTTTCAGCGAGGTAGAAAATGAAGCACAGCATGTGTCTTACAAAGCAGTGCCGGGCAATAATAATACGGTGCGTGTAAAAATCGGAGACCGCGAGTATACGCCACAGGAAATTTCTGCTATGGTTCTTCAGAAGATGAAGGCAACGGCAGAAGATTATCTGGGTACTACCGTAACCGAAGCGGTTATTACCGTTCCGGCTTATTTCAACGATGCACAGCGCCAGGCTACCAAAGAAGCCGGTCAAATTGCCGGTTTGGAAGTAAAGCGTATTATCAACGAGCCGACAGCAGCAGCGCTTGCTTATGGCTTGGATAAGAAACACAAAGATCAGAAAATTGCTGTATTCGACTTAGGTGGCGGTACTTTCGATATTTCCATACTTGAACTGGGCGATGGCGTATTTGAAGTGCTTTCTACCAACGGCGACACACACTTGGGTGGCGATGACTTTGACCAGGTAATTATTAAGTGGCTGGCCGATGAGTTCAAAGCCGACGAAGGCATTGACTTGCGCAAAGACCCGATGGCGCTGCAGCGTTTGAAAGAGGCTGCTGAGAAAGCTAAAATCGAGTTATCTAGTTCCAACGAAACAGAAATCAACCTGCCATACATTATGCCGGTTGATGGCGTGCCGAAACACCTGGTGCGCAAACTGACACGCGCTAAATTTGAGCAGCTGTCTGACGACCTGATTCGCCGCTCTATGGAGCCATGCAAGCAGGCGCTGAAAGACGCAAGCTTGTCTACTTCTGATATTGACGAAGTGATTCTAGTAGGTGGTTCTACACGTATTCCGAAAGTTCAGGAAGAAGTTGAAAAGTTCTTCGGCAAGAAACCTTCTAAAGGCGTTAACCCGGATGAAGTAGTAGCCATTGGCGCTGCCATACAGGGTGGTGTATTAACCGGTGAAGTAAAAGATGTGCTTCTGCTGGACGTAACACCGCTTTCACTTGGTATTGAAACAATGGGTGGCGTGATGACCAAATTGATTGAATCTAACACAACTATTCCGACCAAGAAGTCAGAGACATTCTCTACTGCTTCGGATAACCAGCCATCCGTAGAGATTCATGTGCTACAGGGCGAGCGCCCCATGGCCAAGGATAACCGTACCATTGGTCGCTTCCACCTGGCAGATATTCCGCCGGCACCGCGTGGTATTCCGCAAATCGAAGTAATTTTTGATATCGACGCCAACGGTATCCTGCACGTAACGGCTAAGGACAAAGCAACCGGTAAAGAACAGAAAATTCGAATCGAAGCTTCTTCCGGCTTAACAGAGCAGGAAATTGAAAAGATGCGTCGTGAGGCCGAAGCCAACGCAGAAACTGATAAGAAAGCGAAGGAAGAAATTGAGAAGCTGAATGCAGCTGACTCTATGATTTTCCAGACCGAGAAGCAGTTGAAAGAGTATGGCGACAAGCTTTCTGGTGGCAATAAATCTAACATCGAGAATGCCTTGGGCGAGTTAAGAACAGCGCATGGCGCCAAAGATATTGCTGGTATCGACAGAGCCATCGAAAATCTTAACAACGCCTGGAGCGCTGCCTCACAGGAAATGTATGCTGCCACACAAGGCGCACCGGGCGCCGATGGCCAGGCAAACGGCCAGCCCGACGGCAACGGCGCACAAGGCGCTACAGCTGATAGCGGCGGTGTAACAGATGTAGATTACGAAGAAGTAGACGGCAACAAATAAGCCGCTAAAGTATAAGTATGAAAATCCCCTGCTGAATTTTCGGCAGGGGATTTTATTTTATAATAGTACCTGCCTATACTTGATATTGGAGTCTGTTTCAGCAGACAGTGCTTTCAAAAACAATTTTTTCTTCTAAAATGTATAACTTTTTAGAAGAAAGATAGGTAAACGGCTATATCTTAATTCAGAAACGGAATTGCACTAACTTTACCCTTCATCTGTAAATAAAAGAAAGAAAAGTCTTAATTTTACTTCCTCACGCATCCGCAGGCCTGATTTACTTTGTCTCAATTATCCCTAGAAATATTTAACACGGTATTCTTCTATCGCAACACCATACTTCAATTTGTAAAATAAACTTATGCCTGAAAGCAAAAAAGCGTGGGACTGGGAAATAACAAGCAAGACCAGCTACTGGGGCTGGAGCGTTCGCGAACTATGGTCGTACCGGCACCTGCTGGGCAGCCTGGTGCGGCGCGATTTCCTGCTCAACTATCAGCAAACCATACTTGGCCCGGCCTGGATACTACTGCAACCGCTCCTCACGCTGGTTACATATGTGCTGGTGTTCGGCAGGCTAGTAGGTATTTCAACTGGCACTTTACCGCCGGTGCTGTTTTATTTTTCGGGAATCGTGCTCTGGAACTTCTTCAGCGACAGCTTTGGCGGCACGTCTAACACCTTCCGCGACAATGCACAGGTATTCAGCAAAGTATACTTTCCGCGGCTGATAGTGCCCATGGCTGTCACCAGCACGCAATTTTTTCGCTTCTCTATACAGTTCGCAATGCTACTGGTGCTCATTGGCTTTTATTGGGCCTTTCGGGATCTGCCATCGCCTTTTTCCCTCCTCACGCTAGCGTTCCCTTTCGCGGTTGTTTGCGTGGCTGGCACGGGTCTGGGTCTGGGGCTTTTGTTTTCTGTTATCACGGCCAAATACCGCGACATGGCAAGCATTGTGAACCTGGGCATCCGGATGCTCATGTATTTAACCCCCGTAATCTACCCGGTCGGGGCTCTGCCAAAGAAATACAGTTGGCTGGTACAGCTAAACCCGCTTACGCCGCTCTTTGAACTGTCCCGCCTGTCGCTGCTGGGTGAGGGCACCGTAACGGCAGGGCAATTGGTTTATAGTTTTACCTTTATGATCGTAGTGCTATCGGGAGCGATGCTCGTATTTAATAAGCAAGGCGATAAACTGATAGATGTAGTTTAAAAGCAGGTATGGGAGACGTAGTAATAGAAGTAGAGAATTTATCCAAGATGTATCACCTGGGCACTATTGGTACCGGTTCGCTGCGCCAGGATGTGCAACGGTGGTGGACTACCTCCGTGCTGAAGCGGGAAGATCCTTTTTTCCAGGCGCACGGAACAGAGGCACTAGCCGCTAACAAGGAGACCATACTTGCTTTGCAAAACATAAATTTCGAGGTTAAACAGGGCGAGGTGCTGGGCATCATCGGCAGCAACGGCTCTGGCAAATCTACCCTACTTAAAATTGTTTCACGGATTGTGCGGCCCACCAAAGGCGCTGTACGGGGCAGAGGATCCGTGAGCAGTTTGCTGGAAGTAGGGACAGGTTTTCATCAGGAGTTGACAGGGCGCGAGAACATTTACATCAGCGGTTACATACTGGGGATGAGCAAAGCTGAGATCCGGAAAAAATTTGATGAAATAGTTGCTTTCTCCGGCGTCGAGGCTTTCATTGATACGCCTGTTAAACGTTACTCTTCGGGCATGTATGTGCGCCTGGCTTTTGCTGTGGCAGCACACCTGGAACCAGATATCCTGATTGTAGACGAGGTACTGGCCGTAGGCGACGCTGACTTCCAGAAGAAGTGTCTGGGTAAAATGCGGCAGGCCTCACACTCCGATGGTCGCACTATTCTGTTTGTGAGCCATAGCATGCAGGCCATAAATAATCTCTGCGACAAAGCACTATGGCTGAACCAGGGTAAAATGAAGGAATTGGGAGAAGTAACTTCTGTAGTGAACAAGTATATATCCGGCACACAGCAGTTTAACCTGAAGCAGGAATGGGCTACGCCTGAAGAAGCACCCGGCAATGATCTGGTTCGTTTCAAGTCGGTAGAACTGGTTCCACAACTCATACAACCCGGCGATCCATTGGACATCCGGACACCCCTTACCGTAAAGTTTCAATTCTGGAATATGACGGATGATGTTTTACTGAGTACGGGGCTGCACCTGTTCACCTATGGAGGCGAATGTATCTTTGATGTTCCCTCCCCTGCTACCCGCTGCGACAAAGGACTGGTAGAAGGTGAGTGTAACATACCAGGCAACTTCCTCAATGATGGCTCTTATTACTTCTCTATCATTGTTGTGAAAGATACTTCCGTAGAGCAGTTTTACTTTGAAGAATGTCTGTCATTCGACATAGAAGATTACCGTGAGAATATTCAATGGTATGGCAAATGGTGGGGCGCTGTAAGGCCGAAGTTCCCTTTCCGGCTTCATCAAAAAGAAATGATTTACCAGCAATAAGTAAAAGATATTGGTATCAGAATACTAGTCATAAGCCTTATCTCCTTACAAACAAGGCTGCTTTTATAGCAGAACAACGCTTGCTTTCAGTTGGCAAACCACTCGTTTACACTTTTCTTAGCAAGTATAAGTAGTATCCGGAACAAATTAAAAGGCGTTATATTTTAGATTCATCATTCTTGTCAGATTTTATTTTGACTCATTACATAGTATAGTTATTGTTCATGAAGGCACACCCTCCTTACATTATTACCCACCTGGACCTGAGCGTACAGCAGGTGCCGCCCGCACTTGATCTGTCAGAAAACGGCATATATTTGGTGTTCTGGTGGAAAGAAATTGCGCTGGGGCATATTTTCCTGCAGCCAGGCACCTCGCTTACTTCAAAAGAGTATTACAGCAAACTGGTGGCAACTATCCGGCCGGCAGTTAAATTTTATTCCAAAGGAAAGGAAGCCGCCCCGAGCGACTGGAAGCAGTGGCGGCCTAATCATAACATTGCTGCATGGTCTGCATGGATGAATAACATCTTCACCAGCTATATTCCGGAACAACTACCTGCAACGGTTCCTGTTTCTGTCATTATCTGTACACGCCACAGAGCCGACCAACTGCAGCGCTGCCTGCAACTTCTAGTTTCACTGGAATGTCAGCCGGAACAAATCATAGTAGTGGACAATGCACCCGCTCCTGGTGACACTTCTACCTTCGATGTAGCGCAACAGTTTAAGGGTGTAACTTATGTTAAAGAATCATATATAGGCCTTGATATTGCCCGCAACACGGGCATCATCTATGCCAAAGCACCTATTATAGCATATGTGGACGACGATGTGGTGGTTCACCCTTCCTGGCTCTATAGGGTATGGGAAAATTTTCAGGACCCAGCTGTAGCGGCTATGACAGGATTGGTTATTGCTTCTGAGTTAAATACGGAGGCTCAGTATATTTTTGAGAGGCACTGGAGCTTTAACCGCGGCTATAAAGATAAAACTTACGACAGCAACTACTTCAATACTACTCTGGCGAAAGGTCCACCCGTATGGGAAATTGGTGCGGGTGCCAATATGGCATTCCGAAAAAATATATTTGAAGAAGTCGGCTACTTTAATGAACTGCTGGATGTGGGTGCCGCCGGCTGCAATGGCGATTCTGAAATGTGGTACCGGATACTGGCCGCTGGCCATATTATAAAATATAATCCAAGAGCTGTCGTATTCCACGAGCATCGGAAAGAAATGAAAGGGCTAAAAAAGCAGATTTTCTATTACATGCGTGGCTTTATCACAGCGGCCCTGATACAGCAGAAGCAACACCGGCAGGCAGGATACAAGCGGCACATATTCCGGGTACTGCCAGGCTACTACGGCCAACTGATAAGGAAGGGGTTCCCGAACTACCGCTATCGATACAGCACTTTAATGGCGGAGATGGGTGGTGTGCTGTCGGGGCTTTCCTTTTACTTCAGAAACAGGAAGCATCACCCACACGCAAAACGCTAAGTATGGCTACAGCGTCCCAAATAGATTTTCCGCTGGTTTCTGTTATAATTCCATGCTACAACCACGCAGCCTACCTGCCCGAAGCTTTCGCCAGTATCTGGCAACAAGCATATCCGGCCATTGAAGTGATTGTAGTTGATGATGGATCTACGGACAATACAAAGGAAGTAACCGCAGGAAGTGACGGGGTAGTATACCTATACCAGCCCAATAGCGGACTTTCAGCCGCCCGAAACACAGGCATCCGTCATTCCAAAGGAGAGATGCTGATATTCTTGGATGCTGATGATTGGCTGCTGGCTAACGCCATACAAACCAACGTGCGCTATCTGCAGCAAAACGAACAGCTTGCTTTTGTATCGGGCGCGCATGAAAAGGTTTTTGTAGATACTGGTTTGGTGAAGGAAGAGGCGCAGGAGGTAAACACAAACCATTATTGCCAGTTGCTGCAGGGCAACTACATTGGGATGCATGCCACTGTTATGTACCGGCGCTGGGTTTTTGATGCCCTGCAGTATGATGTTTCGCTTAAATCCTGCGAGGATTATGACTTGTACCTGAACATCACCAGAAACTATCCGGTAGCGCACCATACGCATAAAATTGCCGCTTACCGGCTGCATACCTCCAACATGTCGGGTAACATACCGATGATGCTTGCCACGGTGCTGCAGGTGCTGGATCGGCAGCAGAGTCGCTTACGAACACCCGCCGAAGAACAGGCTTATAAAAAGGGCCACACTGTATGGAAAACGTATTACACCAAAGAACTGTACCAAAAACTGCTGCACAAAAAAATTTCGTCATCTAAAGACGTATACCTTACTTTCCTGAAAAACCATCCAACTTTACTCTTTAAGTATATGGCTGCCCGCAACGCCTCAGTAATCAAATCAATAGTGAAAAAGAACATACCCGCCTCCGGCTTTAGATTGCTGCAGAAATTTGGACTGCACAAGCGGCGTACGCCGGCTGTAGGTCATGCTGATCTCGGAGACTTTAACCGCACTACGCCTTTCAGCACAGAGTTTGGCTACGATCGCGGCGGACCTGTAGACCGTTATTACATCGAAAAATTTTTACGAACTGAGGAGGCAAGTATAAAAGGCCGGGGCCTGGAGATCGGCGATAACGAGTACACCCTGCTGTTTGGAGGCAATAGGATTACGCAAAGCGATATTTTGCACGTAGACGCGAGCAACCCCAAAGCTACCTTCGTCGGCGACATCAGCCATGCGCCACACCTGCCTTCCGATACGTTTGATACGATTGTGCTGACTCAGACGCTGCACCTGATTTATGATTTCCGAGAAGCGCTTGCAACCTGCCACCGGATATTGAAACCAGGCGGCACCCTGCTGCTCACGGTGCCAGGCATTACGCCCATCGATCACGGTGAATGGAAAGAAACCTGGTATTGGGCGTTTACTGACAAAGCCATGCGCCGCCTGATGGCCGATGCTTTTCCACAGGGTTTGGTGGATGTGAACACCTATGGCAATGTGCTGGCGGCTACGGCTTTTTTGTATGGTATGGGCCTGCCCGAAGTATCCAAAGTAAAACTTGACGAACACGACCCGCATTTTCAGGTGATTGTTACAGTGAAAGCAGTGAAAGCATCTGTCGCATGAAAACAGGTTTGCGCGCTACGATAAGAAAATACTTCGAACACCAGGCGCTGGTGCTCATGTACCATCGTGTGGCAGCTCCAGAGAGCGACATCTGGGAAATTGCCGTAAGCCCCGAGAACTTTGAACAGCACTTGCAGGTGCTCCGGAAAACAAAGAACGTAATTCCGTTAAAAGATTTGGTTGAGGATGTCAGGAACGGTAAAATCAGGAAGAACAGCGTAGCCATTACTTTCGACGATGGCTACGTAGATAACTTCCTGGTTGCAAGGCCGCTGCTGGAGAAGTATGAATTGCCAGCTACTTTTTTTATAGCTTCCGGCAATATTGGTTCGAAGGCGGAGTTTTGGTGGGATGAGCTGGAACAACTGATTTTATTTTCAGAGCATTTGCCGCACCGGTTTGCAATGGAGATAAACGGAAACTGCATAGCATCTGACCTAGAGCAGGAAACGCAACTTACCGAATCGCTGCAGCAGCTGAACAGCCGTTGGAATGCTTGTGAGCAAGCACCGCCCTCAAGCCGTTGCGGACTTTTTTTCGACCTTTGGCAAGCCTTAAAACCGCTGCCTGCCACAACCCAACAAGAGTTACTGCAATCCATCAGAGTATGGGCAGGCGTTCCCAAATCAGCCCGCCCAGATTGTTTGAGTATGTCAGAAGCACAATTGCAGAAATTGAGTAGAAGCGGCTTATTTTCTGTGGAAGCACATACCGTATCGCATCCGGCGCTGGCTTTCCATAGCCGGCCTTATCAAAAGGAGGAGTTGCTGCATAATTTACAATATCTGGAAGAAGTAACCGGCCGGAAGCCATCGCTGCTGGCATATCCTTACGGCAACTATAATGAGGAAACTTTAGCATCGGCCGCTGAACTGGGTTTCGTTGCTGCCTTTACAACAGAAGAAAAACCGGTAACAAAACATTCGCCGCTGCTCCGCCTGGCCAGAGTACAGGCTAAAAACTGCGCCGCCCCGGTGTTTACAGCATTGCTTAACAAATGGAAATAAAATTACAAAGCCTATGCCTGCCACTATACTGCCACTTGTTTCTGTTGTAATTGCTTTTTTAAACGAAGAGCAGTTCTTGCCGGAGGCTGTTAAAAGCGTTCTGGATCAGGAGTACATTAACTGGCAGTTACTGCTCGTTGATGATGGCTCCACGGACAGCAGCACGGCTATTGCCCGGAAGTATGCGCTGGACTTTCCGGGACAAATATTTTATTGTGAGCACGAAGGGCACATAAACAAAGGCCTGAGCGCCAGTCGTAACGAAGGCATCAGGCAGTCAAAGGGCGAATTAGTTGCTTTTCTGGATGCCGATGATGTATGGTTACCCGCTAAGCTGGCGCAGCAAGTGGCTATTTTTCAGCGCCACCCAAGTATCGGCATGGTGGCAGAGGCTTCAGATTATTGGTATAGCTGGGGTGATGCCTCTAAAAAGGATGTACCCATACCTGTCGGTGCCCCCCAGGATAAAGTATACCAGCCAACGGAGCTGTTTTACCACCTGTACCCGCTGAGCGCAGGCGCGGCGCCTTGCCCTTCGGGACTGATGCTGACGAAAGCGGCCATAGAAAAAGTAGGCTATTTTGAAGAATCTTTTACAAAAAAATACCAGCTCTACGAAGATCAGGCTTTCCTCAACAAAGTATACCTGCAGGAGAAAGTATACGTTTCCTCTGCCTGTAACAACCTTTACCGGCAGCGCCACGGTTCCATTGTGCAGTGGGTGCATGCCGACGGGCAATATCACACGGTGCGGCGGCATTTCCTGGAATGGTTTGAAAAATATCTGCAAGCGCAACAGATAGCAGACACTGGTGTTAAAAAACTCCTCCAAAAAGCGCTACACCCTTACCGGCACCCGCAGCTGTACTACCTGACAGATACCTTACCGGCAAGGCTCAAACGCATCATCAAACGTTTTTAAAATATGGTGCACGCAAAACCGCCCGGAATTACGGTGCTGATGCCGGTTTACAACTCAGCAAAATTTTTGCGGGAAGCAATTGAAAGCATATTGCAGCAGACGTTTACTGATTTTGAGTTCCTGATAATAGATGATGGTTCAAGCGATGCGAGTGTAGCTATTGTAAAATCTTACGCTGACCCGCGCATCCGATTTTATCAGAATGAGGAGAATATGGGCATCTCTCCTACTCTGAATAAAGGAATAGAATTGGCGGCTGCTCCCTATATTGCACGTATGGATGCGGATGACATCAGTTACCCGGATCGCTTGCAGAAACAGTACCTGTACCTGCAGGCTCACTCTAATTACGCCATGGTTTCCAGTTTGGTACGCGTTGTTTCTGAAGATGGGCAGCTTATCCGGCAGGACATATTCGATAGTGCCTATTTTTATTATAACCTTACGTTCATCTGCTGGATCTACCATCCTACGGTGATGTACCGGACGGCAGCCGTGAAAGAAGTTGGGATGTACACAGAAGCATATTCAGAAGACTTTGAGCTCTTTTGGCAGCTTTCGCGCAGGCATAAGATATATAATCTGCCCGAGGTGTTGCTAGACTACCGGCAAACGAATCAAAGCCTGCACCAGGTGCTGAAGAAAGACGAATATGCACAAGCCCAGCATGCCCAATTGCTCCGTAATATCCGTTACTATACCGGCGCGCATTACACTATCCCTGAAAGTTATCTGGAGTGCCTGCAGCACAATTTTGAGCCGCTCCGGGCAGAACAAAGTATAGGCAGTGTACTAGCCTGCATTCACGAACTCGATCGGATAAGTAATTTTATGCTGGCAAAGGAAAATCCAAATCGGGATGTGACAGCGATGAAAAAGGCCGCTATGTATAAACGCAGGTTCATTATTAAGACTTTTGCACACAGCTTTCCCCGCTACAAAAGAATAATTCTGCTGTTGCGTGCAGGTGAGTTGAAATATATATTTAAAACTGCCCAAAAACGCTTGGGAGTAAAATTGTCTTAACTTATTTATAAAGGCAAGCCGAGTGTCATACAATTTTGAGTAAGGTGCTTTCAGGCTAAATTAGCAGGTTTTCTTTTGGCTGAATTATACATCTGTCCGTTTGCGTCTGTAGGATGTTTCTTTCTCAAATTTCGGCTCATGCACATCAGGAGCACTTGTTTTAGCGGAATTATACACAAAAAAGCGTTTGAGATTATTTATAGGTTTTTCCAGCAGATACCATGAAGCGGATGCAAAGGCTATGGAGAGCCCTAAATAAATAGGAAAGCTAATCCATGGCTGCGTAATAAAATTGATGATGCGTGAGACGCCGATACCTTTGATAGTATGCCTGCCTGCAGTGATCAAATCAAATACTTCCCAAAAGAAAAACACAGCCAGAATATGATACAGGTAGATACCATAGCTTATTTTGCCTAGGTAAAGTACAACCGGATGCTCCAGCATTTTACCCAGTATGTTCTTGTAACCTATGTTTGCACCTTCGATAAGGAACATGGCAAACAGCGATACAAAAACCCGATCTGCCACTATAGAGATAGCTGGGTTGGCCAGGAACAGCGTAATAATCCAAACCGGCAGTGCGATAAAAAACACTTTTTTCCAGAGATAATTAATGCTGTTTCCGTAGTAGTGCTGGTAGGCCAGCAGCGCCCCAAAGCCAAAGCCATCCAGGCAGGTAGGAGTCAGCACAAGCAGCGTTACCTCCTGCGTCTCCGGAGAATTAAGCATACCGAATATAACCGCGCGGGAAACAATACCGCAGGCGATAATCAGAACCAGCATTTTTGGCAAGTGTTTGTTGGGTGTCAGCAGAATCAGCCACGGCCAAAGGAGGTAAAACTGTTCCTCAACTGCTAAGGTCCAAAGGTGTGCTGTTAGTTCGCCCCACTCCTGACTAAAGAAAATTTCGTAGTTAGACAGGTATAAAAAGTAGGTAGAAGCATTTTCGCGCACATACGTTGCCGCCGGAACAAACAGCAGAATCAGAAGATAGAAATAATAAGCGGGAAATATACGGAGTGTGCGGCGCGATAAAAAAACAAGCCCGATTTTGAGTTTACTGTAGCCTGCAGCCAAGCCCCGCTCTTTACCAACAAGCAGGATTTTGGTAATAAGATAACTGCTGAGCACAAAAAAGAATACCAATAGCACTCCGATATCCAGTATGCGCCCAACCAACTGGTACATAGGCAAAAAATGATAGAACAAAACAGTAAGCACAGCGCCAAACCTTAACCCATCTAACTGAGGCTTGTATGCTATAACGGTAGAAGATTTTGAATAAGAAGCTGTAGACATTAAAGTAAAGTTCTGGATTAGTAAAGCCGGCGCTTACAAAATGACGTTTTACTTAAATCGCTTGTATAAGTTTTATTATTATAACAATATTTGATACTTTTTATATAAGAACGGAAGCACGGATCTTGTCTGTTATATAAGTACAAGAGTACAAAATGATGCTATTTGTCCTGATTGCATCTGCAACATAATCTATTGACACGGTGCATATTCTAATAGTATACTTTCAAAGTAAAAGATAAAATCAATTAAACCAGCGCCCTATGCTGTTATTGCTGCTGCAAAAAGTTTTTTATCTCTGCTTCATATTCAGTATCTAATGTTTACATCGTGTTTTATCTTTGGTTGATGATCACCAAAGATAATAAATTTGTTTCTGAACCATTCCTAAGCAATATATATCTTTAGTGTTTTTTTCTCGTTAACCCCACTGCTACCACATAATACCATGCATTATATTCCTGCTTCCCCACCTGTTATCAAGCCTTTGCCCGCCGGCGAGCAAAGGCCGCTCTGGTCGGTCATGATACCCGTTTATAATTGCAGCCGGTACTTACCCGAAACGCTTGAAAGTGTACTGCAACAGGCCCTGCCATCACATCTCATGCAGATAGAAGTGGTAGACGATGCCAGTACAGACACAGACGTAGCGGTGCTGGTAGAACGCATTGGGAAAGGTCGGATTAAGTATTTCAGACAGCCGGAAAACGTTGGCAGCCTCTGTAACTTTGAAACCTGCATCAACCGTTCCCGCGGTGAGCTGGTGCATATCCTTCATGGTGACGACAAAGTAAGAAAAGGATACTATGAAAAGATAAAGACTTTATTTGATACTTATCCGGAAGCGGGCGCCGCCTACAGCAGGTTCGATACGGTAGATGAACAGGGCAACCACGTTTACCGGGCTACAGCTGAGATGGAAGGAGATGGACTGCTAAGCAATTGGCTAACCCGCATAGGTGAGTACCAGCGGATACAATATGTGGCCATGACGGTGCGACGGGAAGTATACGAGAAGCTAGGGGCATTTTATAGTATTACTTATGGTGAAGACTGGGAAATGTGGGTGCGCATTGCGCGGCATTACCCTGTTGCTTACACTTCAGAAATTCTGGCTGAATATCGCAGACACAAAACTTCAATATCGGGCCAGATGTTTCTGACCGGGCAATATTTACAGCAGTTGGCGCGGGCCATGGATATGGTGCAACAACATTTGCCGGCGGATGAGCGGAAAAACATACTTCTGAAATCCAAAGAGTATTATGCACGCTATGGCCTTAAAATTGCCAGGCGGCTCTGGGATGCCTCGCATGATTACGCACCCGTGCACGCCAACGTGAAGCAGGCTTTACGGATGTACCGGAGTCTGCCGTTTCTTGGAAGGGTAGCGTTGCTGTATCTCAGAATTAAGTTTGGTAAGTAAGAGTACTGTAATTAGTAGTATTGCGCTAAATACTGCAACACGGCGCGTTCAGTTTTGGCATGTAAAATACTGGCACCGGATAAAGCAGAAAAAATAGAGGAAAACTCATCGAAGTAATGCTCTACACCACGTTTTGATAAAATAATATTGGTGCCGCCAAAGTAGCTTGCCAGCGCCGCTGTGCCGCCATGCACCGATACAAAATGGCTGCAATTAGCATATAATAGCAACTGCAGATGGTTATAACTGTTTACTGTAGCTCTATGCTGCGCATACAAATCACCAATTATTATCACTTCAGGATGCTCCTCCCGTATTCGGGCATGCTCATTTAAATTAAGAATTTCGCTGTTATCCTCCACAATCTGACCGGGGGATGGTCTGTTGTAAACAATCTGATACTTATCTTTATATGTGATGAATATCTGGTTAAGCATGGCATAATCCAGGTAATTGATCGGAACACCATCCCACTCTATATTATACTTATTGGCAATAATCAGGAGGGGCTTGTCAAACTTGAACTGGTCATTCTGAAAATGCTCCTTTAAGGGCACCTGCGCCCATTTACCGAAATCAAATGTATTGCAGTGCGACATGTTCGGCACTTCGTAGGAAGGATTAATTGTCCGCCATATCCGCACATCATGCTTCTCCTCGTGGTCTTCGCTGAAGAAGTATAAATCTTTGGTATCCTTGCAAGAGATGGTTTTCAGAAGTGTACCGTTCAGATGGTGCCAATAGGCAAACGGAAGTACAAAGGTCAGTTCCTGCTGGAATTCCTGCTGAAATTCTATTACTTTATACTTCTTCTTAGCAAGATAATCTTTGCCGATAAATCCCAGCTGATTTAGCCGACTATAATAATTATCTCTGATATACTTGCGCAGATTTATATGCATAGAAGGATATTTCACTACCGTAAAGACATGCAATATCCCTAAAAATAACTTCCGCATATGAGCGCTGCTTTTGAATGCTTTATTAAAATAACCCGACATGTCTGAGAATGGTCAAAAGAATGACACTTACATCTAAACTAAAAATTTAAAATAGAAGTAGTTTTGGAGTGAACCGTACCCATTTACTTCGGCGGGCACTCTAAGGTTTTCAATTTTAAGTAAATTAAGTATATATTTATAAATAAATATATACTTAATTTTATCAGCAAAAAACAGATTAAATATAGACTCGCGTAAGCCCTGCATGCCTGTTTTATATCATGCTCTTAATCCAAATCTCTGTCGCCGCGCCTCAGTTCTTCTACCGATCGCATCACCTTGTCTTTCAGGCCGCTTTTATACTTTTCTAGCTTATCGGCTACAGCAGCATTGGTTGTGCCTAATATCTGTGCCGCCAGTATACCGGCATTAAGCGCACCGTTCAGTGCCACCGTTGCCACAGGTACACCGCCTGGCATCTGAAGTATGGATAATACTGAATCCCAGCCATCAATCGAATTACTCGATTTTACAGGTACGCCAATTACAGGCAGTGTAGTGAGCGCGGCCACCATGCCCGGCAGATGCGCCGCTCCGCCGGCACCGGCAATAATAACTTTCAAACCTTTTTTACGTGCATTTTCGGCATACTCTACCATACGGTGCGGGGTGCGGTGCGCTGACACAATAGTCAGTTCACAAGGTACGCCCAAGTTTTCCAGAATTTCGGCAGCAGCTTCCATCACTTTCAGGTCAGACTGGCTACCCATAATTATACCTACCAGCGGTTGTGCGTTTGTCGTTTCTCCGGCCATATATTATGCTTTTACTTTGATAATGTCTTTAACGGAGGCAGCGCGTTGCTGCGCCTCTTTTATAGTTTGCCCCAATATGGTGATGTGCCCCATTTTGCGCGCCGGCCGGGTATACTTTTTGCCATACAGGTGAATGTATACGCCAGGCACCGCCAGTGCCTCCTGCAGGCCTTCATACTTTGCTTCGCCGTCGTAGCCCGGTGCACCCAACAAGTTCAGCATCACGGCAGCGCTCTGTATATCGGTGGAGCCGAGCGGCAGGTTAAGAATGGCGCGCAGGTGCTGCTCGTACTGCGAAGTATAGTTTGCTTTGATAGTGTGATGGCCGCTGTTATGCGGACGCGGCGCTACTTCGTTTACCAGGATCTGTCCGTCCCTGGTTACAAACATCTCTACGGCAAGTATACCGGCCATACCAAAAGCCTCGATTACGCGGGTGGCAACTTCGATAGCGTGGCGCTGCAGTTTATATGATAAGTCAGCTGGTGCGAAAAGCGAATCCACCAGGTTGTGCTCCGGATGAAAGTGCAGCTCTACCACCGGAAAAGCCGATACTTTGCCGCCAGCGTTGCGGGCCACAATAACAGAGATCTCCTTTTCAAAATCTACGAGTTTCTCCAGCACCGATGGTTCTCCAAAAGCTTTTCCAAAATCTGCTTCGCCGGTTAAACGCATTACGCCACGGCCGTCGTAACCTTCGCGGCGCAGCTTCTGAAAGGCCGGCAGAAAATCCGAATGTTGTTGCAGTTCCTGTTTATCCTTCAGTAGTATAAACTCAGAAGTGGGAATATGATGCTTTTGGAAGAAAGCTTTCTGCAGGCCTTTGTCCTGGATGGTGCGCACGGTACGGGCATCAGGGTATACGCGCACGCCTTCCTGCTCCAGTTGCTCCAGCGCATCAGCGTTTACGTGTTCTATTTCAATCGTAAGGACGTCGCAGTTTTTGCCGAAATTATACACTGTATCGAAATCGCGGAAACTGCCCACGCAGAACACATTACATATATCTTTGCAGGGTGCATTTTCGTCGGGATCTAACACCAGGGTATAGAGGTTAAAATCGAGGGCAGACTGCAACAGCATACGGCCCAGTTGCCCGCCGCCCAGTATGCCCAGCTTTACTTCTCCTTGCATGTATGGTTGTGGTTTTGGTGATTATTTATCAAAAATACGGATTATGTGCGTAGACGAAAGACAAAATAACAAACACTTATAACATAGTCCAGCATAACAAAATATTACTTGCTTGATAAACAGGTATTTATACCTTCTCAAAAGAGTTAATAAATTGTCTGATCGGTATGACTTAAATTATATCCAAACCCACCAGCGCAGTTTTTCATTAACTGTTTATGCTTTAGCAATATTATGTATTAAAGCTTGGGACACCGGCAGGGGCATCAGCGCTACTTAAACATTCCGCAAAGGATAACAGGTATAAATAAGAATCAGGGTAAAAGATAAAGTATAGAGCTTTCATTGTAATGCTTAAAGACAGCGACAGAATTTATCTAAAAGCAAATTTTAAAAAACCACCCCTAACCCCTCCTTGACTTTTTCGAGGGCCCCTACCCCCAGGAGGGGAATTTAATCTTTATTCTTTGCTGAAGTTTTTTCAATAAGTTCTGTCACCATCTATTTCATACATATATTTTCTTCCATCTAATTTTATAGCAGCGGCTCTTTTATACCTTAGCCTGCTTCCTCTGCACTACAGCGGCTCTTGTTTTGCACAGTAAAAGAACTAATTTTGATGCTATACTTTTTTGTACTGCACCCATCACCCCCATGGAAATTATATTGGCTACCTTTTCTGCGTTGTTTTCTGTTGTAAATCCTTTCGGTGCCATGCCCGTGTTCCTGACGCTGACGCAGGATGACTCGCGGGAACACCGCAACCAGCAGGCCCTTAAAGCTTGTTTGTACATGGTGGGCATTCTAGCAGTGTTTTTCCTGGCCGGGCAGTATGTGCTTAATTTCTTCGGCATCCGCATCCACGACCTGCGCATAGCGGGTGGCCTGATGATTATGCGCGCCGGCTTTGACTTGCTGGCTCCTGGAGCAAATAAGAAAAAAATTGCACCGGATGTGGTGGAAGAAGGGCAGCTGAAAGATGATATTTCTTTTACGCCGCTGGCCATGCCGATGCTTTCCGGCCCCGGCGCTATTGCGGTTAGCATCGGCCTTTTTACTACCTCTCTCTCCTATTTTAACATGGTGATGATTCTGATTGGCATTGTGTTGCTGGCTATCGTGAGCTTCATTATCCTTCGCTTTTCGTACCAGCTGATGCGCTATATGGGCAAAGGCGGGTTGGCGGCCCTTTCGCGTATTATGGGCTTTATCGTGCTTTCTATTGGTGTTAACTTTATCGTATCGGCACTAACGGCGCTATTTTTCACGGAACGATGAAGTATAATGTGCTAATTGTTAAAGGTGCTGATGTGCTAAGTATGAATCGGAACCGTGGCAATTTTAAAATTAACTTACTTTATACTACTCCTCTGTAGCAGCAACAATTTAACCATTCAGCAATTAAATAATTCAAACATTAGCACATCAACACATGAAGAAATTAGCACATTAATTTCCTTATCTTTGCGCCATGCAACTGAAAAACGATTTGCTGATACGCGCTGCTAAGGGCGAGATGGTAGAAAGAACTCCTGTCTGGCTGATGCGCCAGGCTGGACGCATTTTACCGGAATACCGTGCTGTACGGGAAAGCCTTAGTGGCTTTAAAGAACTGGTGGAAACGCCGGAATTGGCCGCCGAGGTTACCATTCAGCCAGTAGATATACTGGACGTGGATGCAGCCATTATTTTTTCGGATATACTGGTAGTGCCCGAGGCTATGGGCTGCACCTATGAAATGATAGAAAAGCGCGGCCCTTTTTTTCCTAAAACTATCCGCCACGAAGCAGACCTGAAGCACCTGCGCGTGGCCGATCCGCACGAGCACCTGCATTATGTGCTGGATGCCATCCGTCTCACAAAAAAAGCCCTGAATGGACGTGTGCCGCTTATCGGTTTTGCGGGCGCGCCCTGGACCATTCTGGCCTATATGGTAGAAGGCAGCGGATCCAAAACATTTTCTCAAGCCCGCGGCATGTTGTATACCAATCCCAGGCTGGCGCACCAGTTGCTGCGCATGATCACCGATACTACTATCGCTTACCTGAAAGCGCAGGTGGAAGCAGGCGCTAACCTGATTCAAATATTCGATTCATGGGCAGGTATACTTCCGCCGGCACAGTATCGCGCCTTCGCGCTTCCTTATATTTCCGAGATATGCAACGCTATTCGTAACGTGCCGGTAACTGTATTTGCCAAAGGCGCTTTTTTTGCCCTGGAAGATTTTGCGAAACTCAACTGCGAAACCATCGGCCTCGACTGGAACATGGAACCTGCAAAAGTACGCCAGCAGGTTGGCCCTGATAAAACACTGCAAGGCAACATGGATCCCTGCCTGCTTTACAGCTCCTTAGAAACCATTCAGCACGAGACCATCAAGATGCTTAAAGAATTTGGCCCGCAGCGTCACATTGCCAACCTCGGCCACGGCGTATACCCTGATACTGACCCGGAAAAGGTAAAATGCTTTGTGCAGACGGTAAAGGAGTACGGCAGCATTATTAATAGTTAGAGCGTTAAAGATTTGTGGACTTATCTTTAATATTTTAACTCTCTAAATCTTTCTAACTTTTACCCAACCACCAGATGCGTTTCAGGATATTTGTGTGCCGCGTAAGAGGCTTTTGTGCTCAAAGCTAAGGCCAGAGTAAGCGTGCCGACCCGGCCAAGGTACATCGAAAGTATAATTACCACTTTACCTACATCCGACAAGCCTGCCGTTATACCTGTGCTCAACCCTACCGTAGCAAAAGCTGAAACCTGCTCCACCGCTAATTTTATAATATCGTACTGCGCATCTGAGATAGATAGGACAAACAGGAAGGTGATGTTGAGAATGGCGGCAAACGCGAATACAGAAAAAGCCTTATAAGCCACCGCATGCGGTATGGTTCTGTGGCCGATCTCCAGGTGCCGCTTGTTGCGGATAGTGGTCCAGACGGCCAGGAGAATAACTGTAAATGTGGTGGTTTTGATGCCGCCACCCGTAGATCCAGGTGAAGCGCCGATAAACATCAGGAAAATAAACAGCAGCAGGGTAGGGACACTCAGTTCCGAAATTTCGACGGTATTAAAACCGGCAGTACGGGTAGTAACAGACTGGAAAAACGATGTAACCAAGGCTTCGGCCAGGTTTAACTCTGAGAGCGTGTTATAGTATTCAAGCAGAAAAAAGCCTACTGTTCCGAACACCAGCAAAGCCGCCGTAGTATAAACAGCAACGCGTGTAAGCATTTTCCAGTCTTTCCAGGGTGTCTCCATACGCGCACGCATGGCTTTGGGCGAAAACAAATCCACAATAGTCGGGAAGCCTAGACCACCAAAAATAATGAGCATTGCAACAATTAGGTGCAACACATACGCGTAGCGTACAGGTTCTGTGTAAAGGCCCTGCGGATAAAGTGAGAAGCCAGCATTGCAGAAAGCAGAAACTGCATGAAAAATAGAGAAAAAAATCTTGCTGCCCAGGTTGATAAAACGTGCTTCGGGGCCCCATGTCAGAAAGACGGCAAAGGCGCCGATTGCCTCGATTGCAAGCGTCAGAAAAATCAGGTTTCGCAGCATCCCTTTGGTTGAGAACAGTGTTTCACCCTCCAGGAGCTGGTGCATCGCCACGTGTTGCTTTATGCCCACACCCTGGCGCATTAAAGACGCAAAAAAAGTGGCAAAAGTCAGAATTCCCAAACCACCCATCTGGATGAGCAGCAGGAGCACCAACTGCCCTGAGAAGGTAAAATAAGTGCCGGGATCTACCACGGCAAGGCCCGTAACACAGCTGGCGCTCGTAGACATGAACAAGGCATCCAGAAAACGCATACCTTCCGGGGCATTCGTCATCTTAGGCAGCATAAACAATCCGGCGCCGCCAAAAATCAGAAAAACAAAGCTCAGGATAAAAGTAATAGACGGTTTTAGCTGGATGGTTTTCAGGTGTACTTTTGTTTCCAGCAGTTCAACCACAAGCAGCACCAGCATATACAGCGAAACCAGCACCCGGTAAAACTCCACCGACAGTGGAATGCCGATGTTATCGAAAATAGTATACACAATAGGAAAGCCAAGCACATAGGTGCAAAACTCATTTAGGAAGATGATGCTCAGCAACAGTCCTTCAAACCAGGTGCGCTTCAGGAAATTAACCCGCTCAAAACTGTAAAGAATCCGGAAGAAGTATATCAGAACAAAAACAGCCAGTATGGCATCTATGGCATAATATAACTGCTGCAGTTTGCGCGGATTTTCTACCACGCCATGGGCATAGAGCAGTAAGCTAACCGCTAGTATGGCAAGCGCATAGGCTGTCCGGCGCATGATAGCATAGGCCAGCAGCTTGCTGTCATATAAGCGTCTGTTAAGCGATTCTGTGTTCATGTGTTTCCAAAAGCCTGATACGGCGGGCCTCGCCAAAAAGGCATTGCTTGTTTATAGGCACCACGCCCACCTGCTCGCATACCAGGCCGCCGCCCAGGTTGCTGAGGCCTGCCATAAAAGGCACCGAAGTTTTAAGGGCTACGCAAAGGGCTGCTATACTTATCACGGTGTCGCCGGCTCCGGATACATCTGAAATAGCCCTGCGGTGCGCGGCAATGTATGTTTTATCAGCACCATCAGCCACAAATACACCCCGCTCCGACAGTGTTACCAGCACCCGGCTTGTTTGCAGCCGCTCCTGTAGCGTTGCTACCGCCACCTCGAAAGCAGACACATTCTCATCCGCAAAGTCCAGCTTCAAACCTTCTTTCAGCTCCTTCAGGTTTGGTTTAAACAAGGTGCAGCCGGTATAGCTCAGGAAGTTTTTTTTCTTTGGATCGATAACAGAAGGGATACCACGTGCATTAGCCAGCGACAGGAAACGCCGGATGTTCTGCTCCGAAAAAACACCTTTATCGTAATCTTCAAATATAACCACGTCCACCTGCTCCAGCAATTTTACAAAATGCTCCTCCAGGAGGCGCTCTTCATCGGCAGTAAGGTTATGCTCTATCTCTGAGTCGACGCGCAGTAATTGCTGCGCACCAGCTATGATACGATGCTTGATGGTTGTTACGCGCTCCTGGCTCTGCACAATACCCTGGACGGACAATCCCTTTTCCGCCATCAGGCGCAGGTAATCAGCACCATCCTGATCAGCGCCAATTACAGAGCAAAGCAGCGGCACCGCACCCATCGCCTGTACATTCAGAGCCACGTTAGCAGCGCCGCCCAGCCGCTTTTCACGCTTCAGCACATTTACGATAGGTACCGGAGCCTCCGGCGAAATGCGCGTAGACTTTCCCCATAAGTATGAGTCTATCATCACGTCGCCTACCACCAGCACACGTAATTTACTAAAGCCCGAAAATATATCTTCTAAGCGCGTAAGCTGGTTCATTACTGAAGTTTTGCCAGGCTGCTTTTAATGCGATGCAGCGCCTCAACCAGCTTTTCGTCGGTAATGGCGTAGGAGAAGCGGATACATTGTGGTGCACCAAAGGCCTCGCCACTCACCAGGGCCACGTGTGCGTCGGTGAGCAGGTACATGCTTAAATCTTCTGCCGAATTAATAACTTTATCTTCAAAGCGCTTGCCAAAGTAATAGCTCACATCCGGGAAAACATAAAAAGCACCGTCCGGCACACTGGTTTTAAAACCCGGAATTTCCGCCATCAGGCCCAGCACCAAATCGCGGCGGCGGCGATAAGCTTCCGTCATTTCCAGCGCTGAAGTTTTGCCTCCCTGCAGGGCGGCTGTGGCTGCTTTCTGTGCGATAGAGCAGGTGCCGGAGGTAATCTGGCTCTGCATTTTATCGCAGGCGGCGGCAATATCTTTGTGCGCCGCCATATAGCCTACGCGCCAGCCTGTCATGGCATAGCCTTTCGATAAGCCGTTCACCGTAATCACGCGGTCACGGATAAAATCGATGCCGGCCATACTTGCGTGCTCTCCCTCAAAATTGATGTACTCGTAGATCTCATCGGCAATAACATATACCTGCGGGTATTTTTGCAACACTTTGGCCAGCGCCAGCAGTTCTTCAGCATTAAACACCGCCCCTGTCGGGTTGCAGGGCGAGGAATACATAACAAGCCTGGTGTTGGAGGTGATGGCGTCCTCCAGTTGTTGCGCCGTTATTTTATAGTCATTTTCCAGGCTGCCCTGTACCGGAACCGGCACGCCTTCGGCCAGCTTCACAACTTCCTCATAGGATACCCAGTACGGCGAAACGATAATTACCTCATCACCAGGATTTACCAGGCACATTACGGCGTTGGCTATACTTTGCTTGGCACCCGTAGACACCACAATGTTCTCAGGTTTATAATCGAGGTTGTTGTCGCGCTTAAATTTATCAACTATCGCCTGGCGCAACTCCAGGTAACCAGGCACCGGTGTGTAAAAAGTAAACCCATCGTCGATGGCTTTCTTGGCGGCATCTTTTATATACTGAGGCGTCTGGAAATCAGGCTCTCCAAAGCTCAGGTTGATCATGTCATATCCTTGTGCGGTCAGTTCCCTGGCTTTTTTGGCCATGGCGATCGTTTGCGATTCTGCCAGCGCGGTTATCCTGTCGGATAATACAGGGCGCATTTCGTTTATCTCGTACATGTAGCTTATGGTTAAGCGGGCAATTTAATCATAAAGCTAGAGACTTGCCACTTACAACGCAGGATTATCAACATGCAGCCGGAAAAGGCGCAAGTTATAGTATAACTTGTAGAACAACGGCTGGCAGATACGCCATTACCATAAATTGGCAGGACAAAATACTTTGCGCAGGTTAAACAGGCGCATGCCCACTACTACTTCATGGCTGCCTCCACCAAAGCCTTTAAGGTCGGGCAGACCGGTGTCGTAGGCATAACCCACATCAAAAACCTGATTTAAAGTAACACCTGCCAGCATGGCAATACTCCCGTTCTCGCGGTAAGATCCGCCTATCCACATGCGGTTGTCGTACATGGCCCGCAGGTTGTAGTCAATAGAGCCGGGCAAGGGCTGCAGCCACATGCCCATTACGGACGGAATAAGGCTGAGCCTGTCTGAAACATCGAACTTGTATGCTGCCGTTACAAAGTAGTGCTCGTACTGATGATTTTTTTCTTCGATCATATCATCGTAATTCACTGTATTGGCCAGCAGTTGTGCACCCGATACGCCTACATAAAAATTGCTGCTGTACAGCCACATACCTATTGTTAGATTTGGCTTTACAGCGTTCCAGGCTACGTTTGCATTGTCTGAAGGGTCGTAGAATGTAAGTTCATTTGCGTTTAGCTTTTGCTGTATAATACCTGCCGAGGCACCGGCCGCCAGCTTCACATCCTCGCTCAGCAACAGGTGGTAAGCATAGGATGCGCTGGCCTCTGTCCTGGAGAACGCGCCGATCTCGTCGTGCATCACCAGCAATCCTACGCCATGATGCGGCTTGGGCTTTATCATGCGGTTCTGGCTTGGGGTACTAAATGAAGGAGTGGTTTTGGCTTTAATGGCTCTGCTGGCAACAGAACTATAACCAATAGGCCCATGAACACTCACATAATAAGTGGATGGAGCGCCGTTTATACCTGAAAACTGCTGGCGGCTCCCTATTTTAACGTCTGTATACTCTTCTATACCTGCAATGGCAGGATTAAGAAGGTAATTATTCATGTTATAGAGGCTATACTGCGGCTTTTGCTGCCCCATAGCCGCCATCGACCAAATCATTCCTAAAAAAAAGGGTAATGTTGCTTTCATAAGCATTTATTTCATACTAAGAAAAAGGACACAAGTATTAAGATATTAGACATAATACTTTTTATTAATTTATGATTGATAATCAATGTTTTATGCTTTATAATGAAATATTTAAACTGTATAGTTTCTTTTGTCCATTTACTTATGTAACCGGACAAAGAAGCGGCTGATTGTTGAATTGCTTAATGGTTGAGGGCTATTAGGAATAAGCTATTTATAGCTCCATCTGTACTTCACTGATTTCCCTTATACTTATGCCGTTTCGATTCCTGCGGATAATGACAACAGAAAAGTTTCCCTCCATAGAAAAGGAGTGGCCAGTGGTAGTTGGATTGCCTGCTAAGCCGCCAACCTGGAAATTCATACTTCAGGCCTCACGCAAACACGCCACAACAGATAACTTTATACTTATACTTTCATTTATACTTAATTAATCTTTCCTGATACTTACTGAACCACATTCAGATAGCCGGTTAGTTTTCTTCTGCTTGGCAGCGTGAAGATGTAGAAGTAGGTGCCTACTGGTATAATGCTGCCCCTGTAAGTGCCGTTCCACTCGTTCTGATAGCTGTCGTTCTGGTATATTTTGTTGCCCCAGCGGTTAAACACCTCTAGCTTCACGCCCGGAAACTCCAGTATGTTGCCTATCTGCCAGGCATCGTTTACACCATCTCCATTCGGTGAAAAAGCATTCGGAATTGTCAGCGCCTTTTCTACCAGCACCAGCACATGCGCCGTGTCCTGACAGCCAGCCTGGTTGGTTACTGTAAGCCTGTATGTGGTGGTTTCTTTTGGGCTGGCAACAGGGTTTGCAATGTTCGGATCACTCAGGTCAGTAGCCGGTTCCCATTCATAGGTTGTTCCGCCGCTGCCATGCAACATAACGCTTTGTCCTGCTTCAATTATCTGAGTTTCACCAGCGTTTGCTTCCGGGAAAGGCAGAATCAAAGCGGCCACCGGCACTTTCGCACTTTCGCACCCGCCCTGCATAACCGATACATAGTATGTTTTGGATACCTTTAGCTTAGGTGTTACAAAAGTGTTGCCGGTAGCATTTGGAATTGGCTCATTGCTTGCCGAAGAATCATACCAGCGGTAGCTGTTACTGCTTCCGCCCGCCGCTTTTAAGGTAAGGCTGGTTGGTTCGCAGGAGCCGCTGCCCTGCACTATAGGTGGCGCAATCGGCGACTTCACGTTGACTTTCACAGAATTTGCTGAAGCCTTGGATCCGCAGGAATTGCGAACTTCTAATGTATAGGTACCATCTTCTGCTGCGTAGAAAATACTGTCTACTGCACCTGAAACCGACTTTCCGTTCTTTTTCCACTGATAAATTATACCTTCCTGCGACGGCACCTTCAGCATAGCGCTTTCACCATAGCAAATTGTGGAAGAGCCTGTAAAGGTAATAGTGAATGCCGCCGGAACAGTTTCTACGGTGGCTACCACAGGTATGCGTTCACTTTCGCACCTGCCGTTGCTGGCAGTTACATAATAAGTGGTGGTGGTGCTTAACGCAGGGGTTACAAATGTTTCATTTATAGCTCCTGCAATGGCCGTTTCGCCTTTTTCGCTGGTATACCACTGGTACATGCCGTTGGCCACGCCTTTAGCAGAGAGTGTTATACGAGAATTTGTACATCCCCTGCCCCCTGTTACCTCGAGTGCTTCCGGCGCCGGCATTACAGTAACCTGCAACTGATTAGAACTGGTATAAACACCACAAGCATTTATTAAATCTACACTATACCTGCCCTCTTCTTTAATAACCTGCTCCGGTTGCCCGTTGCCAAAAGGAATGCCGTTTTTCTTCCATATATAAGTGGCGTTAGGCACCACAGGCGCGTTGAAGGTGATGCTGTCGCCCTGGCAGAAGTTCAGTGGTTTATTGTTGGTTATGGAAAATTTTGAAATAGGATGGTCGATGATAAACTCAACAGATTTTTTGCTAGAGGCTGCCCCGCATGAGTTAGATTCCATCAGAGAATAAACGCCAGGCTCCGTCACAGTTATGCTGGTAACAGCGCCTTTTATAATGGTCGTTCCGTCCTTCCTCCAGTAATAACTGGTACCTTCAATATAAGGCACTGACAATGTTATGCTTCCGCTTTCACAAACAGCAGTAGGTCCCGACGCTTCGATAACGGGTGCTTTTAACTTGTCATTTACTACTACTTTTATCTTATTGGATGTACCCACGCATCCGTTTTCATCCGTTACTTTAACAAAATATGTTCCGGCGTTAGTTACATTGATAGATTTGCTGATGGTGTTGCCATTGCTCCACTCATAAGTATAGCCGGCTTCTATTGTAGCGTCTAATATTGCGCTGCCCCCTTTGCATATAAATATTTCTGTGGCATCAGGTGCGAAAGGTGCCGTAGCCTCAATGACAGGCATTACGGCCGGGGTGCAAGCAACCGAAGAAGAGTTTGCGCTTGTATTACGCTGTGCACATACTTGTCCGGTAACCATAAGCAGGCTGAGCCACATGACAAAGAGCAGCTTGTCAGGTAAACTTATATCTATAAAGGATGGCATAGGGTGAAAACAAAAGTAGAATTTAAGCAGTATAAATAGTATTCAAAATTTATAATATTTATATCTATTAATACTTCGTTTTTACAAAAAAGTTTAGATAAATAGATTAATTGTACAACTATTTATCTATTTTACAGAAAGGACGAAAATAAAAAATCAATTTTATTTTGCCGAATGCTTTCCCTGGTGCTCTACAGAAGGCATTCTATGTATAGTTGTTAAGCTTACCAGGTGCTGAAAGTTGTATAAAATCGTCTGGCAAAGCCGCTCTTAAAGGCAGAATTTAAAGGAGAAACTATTGTAAGAGCGGCATAACAGTCCTATACTTTAGGAACAAAAATTCTTTCCAGGCAGCCTACATAAGAGATAAAAAAAGCTCAGGCAGTTCTGCCTGAGCTTTTTTTATCTCTTATGTAGGCTGCAATAGCCCGTGTTATACTTTGCCATAAACCGTTCGCTCCACAATACTACGGCCCAGCGTAATTTCATCAGTATACTCCAGTTCGCCGCCTACTGGCACGCCACGTGCAATACTTGTAATGCGTACCCTGTTATCGCGAAGTTTGCGGGTCAGGTAAAAGGCAGTAGTGTCGCCCTCCATGGTTGGGCTAATAGCCAGCAGCACTTCCTTCACTTCAGAGTCTGGCAGGCGTTCCAGCAGCGAATCGATGTGTAGATCGGATGGCCCGACGCCTTCGAGCGGCGAAATTACGCCGCCCAGCACATGGTATAATCCTTTATACTGCCCCGTATTTTCAATAGCAATCACATCACGGATATCGCTTACAACACACAGCAGGCTGCGGTCGCGAAGTGGATTGGTGCAGATGCTGCATACTTCGGTATCAGAGATGTTATGGCATTCGCGGCAATGCTTCACCTCGGTGCGCATTTTTACCAGCGCCTCCGCCAGCAAAAACGATTCTTCCGATTCCTCCTTCAGCAGGTGCAGCACCAGGCGCAGGGCTGTTTTTCTTCCGATGCCAGGAAGCTTGGCTAGCTCTTCCACGGCATTCTCGATCAACTTCGACGGAAAATCCATTCAGTATCCTCCGTTTTTACTCAATGTTGGCTGAAAGCGATTTATCGTGCAGGGCAGTGCATTTGCCCTCCAGTTCCTCATATGAGCCAATTTTTACGGTACATTTACCTTTGTAATGAATCAGCATGGTACACTGCTCCGCCTGCTCCGCCGTGTGCCCGCATACTTTAATAAGCGTGTCGATCACATGGTCAAAAGTATTTACCTCATCGTTGTATACGACCAGGTTGCGCAGGTCTGTGCTCTCTTCCAGCACCGCCACGTCTTCTTTATATAAAATTTCTGTATCCCAGTTCATGCCACAAAATTACGAAAAGAAATGCATTTTATGAAGCAACAGCACAAGTATAAAAGCGCCCCTGCCTCACACATTACCTTCTGGTAGAAGTATAAAGTTTAACAAAACCGGCAGGTGCATAATTCCGTCTATAGGCTATTAACCAGGTAAAATAACCAATTTCATGATCAAGGCAAATGGTGCCACAACTTTATACAGCCACATGATAAGCTGCCCGACACAGGCAAGCGAAAACGAAGAAAGGCTAAATCTTGTTTAGCATCAATACATATTCATCAGATACTTAAGTCAACTATTTATTTTGACGATAACCTGTAAAACTTGTACTTTTGCATATAGCCGCTGCAAATGTGACAGCTATACTTTGTTGTTGTTGCTTGCCAGCAGGCTGGTTTAGTTATTAAACAAATCTTATTTTGGAGACGAAAGCCAGCGCCCCGCTGCTCCGCCCGAATAGCAGAGCAGTTTATAAGAAACAATTATCGGACAGCAGCAACGATTTGTCGTACTGGCTTACCCAGCCCCCGGCTGCACGCCTTGCCGCCCTGGAGCAATTGCGGGCCTTGTATAAACTACTTGTAAAGATGGATCTAAATAATGATTTCCAGCGTTTCATAAAAATATTGAATTCCTGCCATGCGCAGTATATCATAACAGGCGGTTTTGCTGTGGCCATTTACGGCTATCCCCGCTATACAGGCGATATCGATATCTGGATAGATCCCTCTCTCGAAAATGCACTTAAAGTGCTTGCAGCCCTACAGGCATTTGGATACAGCGAACAGCAGGTAAACATGCAAGACCTGACTACACCTGGCATTGTGGTGCAATTAGGATACCCGCCTAACCGCATAGATTTGGTTACCGGCCTGGCTGGTGTGGATTTCGAAAACTGTTGGAACAATAAAGTAAATATGCCTTTTGGCGATGTGCCGGCTTACTTTATTAGCCTGCAAGACCTGAAGCGCAACAAAAAAGCTACTGCCCGCCAGCAGGATTTGCTGGATCTGGAAAACCTGCCGGATTAATTTATGCCTGTTATCTCATCGGCCTTCCGGCAGGCTGTTAAACAGCTGAGCGATAAAGAGAAGGAAGCCGTAATACTAAAATCCGTGCGCCGGGACGCAGAATTATACGATCTGCTTTCATTTGAATTGCTGGAGGAGGTAACCCTGGCCGACGTGTACGCCCAAAGCACCGACACCATACAAGAACTGCTGCTAAATGCCAGCGGCCGCAGCATGCCCAAAGCGCTTACCAGAGCCATGCGCAAGGCGCTCAAAGAAGTGGCCCGCTACAAACGCATCACCAAAGATGCCAAAGGCGAAGTAGATCTGCAGCTTTATACGCTTCGCCTCATCTTCGATAATTTCACCGGCCATTTCGATAGCTATTATAAAGTATTTTTTACCTCAACAGTACGCCTGCTGCTGCGCACCATTCAGCTTATCCGAAAAAACCTGCACGAAGATTATCACCTCGAGTATAAGCTGCAGCTGGATGATTTTATACAGCAAGTCCACAGCCGCAACAAACCGCTGCCGGTGGCGCTGCCCAGTGCTTTTGAGGTAGAATAAGGTAATATGTATTATACTTAAGCCAAATACCCTTGTTGGTCAGAAGACGCAACAAGGGCATTTGGCTTTGAGAATCACGCGCACTGCGTAGGTCCTGATGTTATAAAAACTGCTACTCAATTCCCTCTACTGCCACATCTTTCAGGTTGATATCCGATACTTTCTCCAGCTTGCCGGCTTCGTAAGCGCTGTCATACTTCTCCAGCGGGATTTGCACTTTTGAGGCATAATTAATGTAATCCTGAAAACGGATGCCGCCAACCTCGCGCGGGCTAACAGCCACCCTGAAGCGGGAACCTTCGTCGCCATTTTCCTCACTAAAAGTATAAGCCAGATAATCCATCGTATGGCGCTGTTGATGAAACCAGTACATATAGATGTCTTCGTGATCTTCGCCGCCGCCTTGTTGCGCAAAAGTTACCCGCACTTTATCGTATGGCTCCCCTTTTATGGTTGCCTCGCCTGCATAAGTTTTTTGCACCGCATCATCATTCAGAAAATAAGGCAGCAGCGCAAAGTATATTACCGAGTTTACAGATGCTGTATAGGCAGCTTTCCTCTCCTCCGGCAACGTTACTTCTTCATTGTTTACCGTTCTGCTGAAGCCGCTGTTGCGCAGCACATCATCTACACGCTGGCCGGTAGAGTCGGTGAAGGTACGGCTGTATACAAAAGCACCACCATCACGCTGGGCACGGTACTGCCTGTCGCGAAAGCGGAACGAAACAATGCTGCGGTTATACTTTTTACCTCCATGCGCCTGTATCGCCTGATCCACAATTTGCTGCGCATCAGGCTGCCCACCTCCGCTGCAACCAGACAGCAGCAAAAACAACATCGCGTAAAACACAGGCATTAGGTCGGATTTGTATACTGGATTTCTCATCTTTCTGAAGTATAAAGTATAAAACCTGGGCAGTTCTGAAACTATGAAGTATAAATCTGTTTAAAGATAAACAATAAGCCCGAAGGCCGCATCACAGGTCTGAAACGAAAACCGCTCCGGCCTGTCGCTAAGCCGGAGCGGTTTTCAAGACAAAAAGAAAGTATTATACAAAATAATATACTGATAATCAGCATACTATATTAAGAAAAGTCTGGTATCTAATGTCTGGATACTTATGTCTTTTTAGTTTACTGCTTTGCAGTTACGTTAAGTGACACCACAAAATCATCGTAAATGGCTTTGTCGCCCAGGCTGCCGAAGAAGCTTTCAGAACCATAGCGTACGTCATACTTAGCGCGGTTTATAGTTACATCGGCCTTCGCTGTAGCCACTCCGTTCTTCACAATTACGGTTGCCGGGAAAGTTATGGGGTTTGTATTGCCTTTGATGGTCAGGTTGCCGGTTACAGTATAGTTTGGCTGGCCAGCCGCAGCGTTGGCAATAGACTTGGCACTTGTAATTATGAAAGTGGCTGTCGGAAACTTCTCAACACCGAAAAAATCATCAGACTTCAGGTGGGTAATCAGCTTTGTTTTATACTCCTCGTCTTTGATATCGGTGTTTGCGATAGAACCCATGTCAATCACAAATTCACCGCCAGCGAGTTTATTGTTGTCAATATTAAGCGCTCCGCTCTGTAGTTGGATATGGCCGAAGTGCTCTCCGGTTACTTTTTTTGCATGCCATTTCAGCTCGCTTTTGTCAGCCACCACATTGTATGCTTTTCCTTTGGCAGGAGCGGCAATTTCGGTTGTAGCGGCTTTTGCAGCATTTTGTTTTGTGTTACCGGCATAAGCTGTAAAAAACAGGGCGCCAGCCAAAGAGGCAAGAATAGTAAACTTTTTCATTTCTGTAATTAAAATAGATTTTATGTTAGTTGTTGTTTTGCTCCTAGTCCCGGATTTTATCCAGCAGGCGGTTTAAGTCCTTTGCCTCCTGCTCCGAAAGATTGGTAATACCGGTTTTTATACCGCCTTCAAGGCCATCCATCTCCTTCAGCAGCGCAAGCGCTTTATCGGTAATCAGCACATCTACAGTGCGGCGGTCGTCAGGACATTGCTTCCGCGTTACGAGCCCTTTTGCCTCTAGCTTGTCCACAATGCGCGAGGCGTTGGAAGTTTTATCCAGCATCCGCTCTATCAGCAGGCTAATCGTAGCAGGCTTAGGATGTTGCCCGCGCAAAATCCGCAGAATATTATACTGCGGCAAAGTCAGCACAAAAGGTTTGAACAAAGCCGCCTGCCCCTGCTCTAACCAACCCGAAGTATAAACCAGGTTTATGTAAGCCTTTTGGTACTCGTTTTTAAAATTACTCTGCTTTATTTCGTCCTCTATCTTCATAGTATGGCGCATGAGGTTACAAATATATGTATATACATTTAATGTACAAACATATTAACATAAAATCTATTAGAAAGTTTCATAAGCCACTGACTTTCATACTTAATTACCGGCCAGTATATCAAATATAAATAAGTTTAAAATAGAAAAGCTTCATCAGGATTATCTATAACCAAACAATTAATTCTGATAAATGATGCTGCTACTATGCAGGTATCGGCATTCTTTAACTTATTTCAGATACACATTGCCGCCTTCTTCGTGCACCAGCCCGAAAGGCTCATTTTTTATGATCATGAAAGTATCGAGGTCGGCAAAGTCAAAGGCTTGGCTTAGCTGCATTGCCGACCAGATGCCCAATGTTGTCTCCACCATACAACCAATCATGGTCGTCAGGTGATGCTGCCGGGCCTGTTGCAACAAACGTACCGCATTTAAATAGCCACCCGCTTTCATCAGTTTTATATTGATGCCGTGGAACTGCTCCCGCAGCAACTCAAAATCTGCAGCATCCGTTACCGACTCGTCGGCCACCAGCGGCACCGGGCTAAGCGGCTTGATATGTGCATAGGCCGCCGCGCAGGAAACCGGCATAGGCTGCTCCACAAACAGCACCCGCTCCCGGTCCAGCTGCGCCAGAAACGCCAGCAGTTCCTCCGGCTCCTGCCAGCTCTCGTTGCCATCCACCACAATGGGCACCTGCGCCACGCGCAGCACCTCCCGCACCACCTCTGCGCCGCTTTCCTGGTTTACCTTCACTTTCAGGCTGCTGAAACGGTTCAGGTTGTACCTGGTGATAAACTCCTGTACCTGCCCCGGCTCCATAATAGGCAGCGTAAAACAGGTGGCCTGTGGTTTGGGCGCCTCCTGGCCCAGCAGCTGGTGCACGGCTATTCCTTTGTGCTGGCAAAAATAATGCAGGTAGGCCGACTCAACGGCAAAGCGCAGGGCGTTGGCAGGCGGGTATTCCAGCAACAATTGCAACAGGTCTTCCATACTTTTAACATCCGACAAGCCGGAGGCCAGCAGCACCTGGTACTGCTGCAACAGCAATTCGGGCGTTTCGCCGTAGCGTATGTTGGGCGCAGCCTCGCCAAAGCCACTGAATGTACCATCCGATACCTGTACCAGAAAATTAAACTTTTCGTCGGAGGCGTTGCGGGAAATTTTCCAGGTATACTTCAGCTTAAGGTGCAAAGCTTCTATGTGCCATTTTAACATAAATCAGTTAATTTTATATTGATGATTCAGATACGGTTAAATTGCGCTTTTCTTCTAAAAGAACCTAATGATGCGCTAAAACCTCATCTCAAGCAATTAAGGTTTCCACATCTTGACGCTTGCTGAGATACCCATTTGTGGTAAGGCGTAATTTTGCCAGTGTGCATTAAAAACTTATATTTGCTAAGAATTAGGCAATATGCTTCGCCTGCTTTGTCTTTATTTTCGGGTTGCGCGGGCTTCTTATACTTCAATTGTTTTCCACGGAGTTCTCGCTGCCTGTGGCATCTCCTATACTTATTTATATGAAGAAAAAGTCTTTTCTACCTATTGTTACGCTGGTCTGTATCACCATTGCTGCTCTTTTAAGTGTGCTGGATCATTATGCCATACTTGCCCTGACGGATGATGCCCTGCGCATAATCCGTTGGATTTGTATTGGTTTTTTGCTGGCCTATGGTGTGCAGAAGCGTTCGCTAACTACCTGGATACTTGTTAGTATGGTGGCAGGCGCTGAGATTGGATACGATTTTCCGGCACTTGCCCAGGATCTAAGTGTGCTGAGCAAGGTGTTCCTCAAGCTGATTAAAACGATTATTGCTCCACTTATTTTTGCTACGCTGGTGGTAGGCATTGCCGGCCACTCTAACCTCAAACAGGTGGGCAGCATGGGCTGGAAAGCTATTTTATACTTCGAGGTGGTTACTACACTGGCCCTTTTCATTGGCCTGTTGGCTATCAATATTAGTAAAGCTGGTGAGGGCATCGACCCGGCGCTGGCTGCCGGCCACGAAGAAATTGTGGCGCCCCCGAAGCAAACGGCTGCAGATATTATTCTGCATGTATTTCCGGAAAACGTTGCCAAATCGATTGCCGAAGGGCAGGTGCTGCAGATAGTTATCTTCAGCGTGCTGTTTGCCATTGGCTTGGCCATGGTACGCGAGGACAAGCGCAAGCCGATGCTCGATTTCTGCGAGAGCCTTTCAGAAACCATGTTTAAGTTCACGAACATTATCATGTACTTTGCCCCGATTGGCGTGGGCGCCGCTATTGCCTATACTGTAGGGCATATGGGTTTTGGTATTTTATTGAATCTGTTCCAGTTGCTGGCCACGCTTTACGTATCACTGATTGCATTTGCATTGCTGGTGCTGCTGCCGGTAGCGCTTATCGCACGCGTGCCGATCAGGCGTTTTATCAAGGCAGTTTCCGGGCCGGTATCCATTGCTTTTGCTACCACCAGTTCTGAGGCCGCTTTGCCCCGCGCCATGGAAGAAATGGAGAAGTTGGGCGTACCGCGCCGCATCGTAGCTTTCGTGATGCCTACCGGCTACAGCTTTAACCTCGATGGCACCACATTGTATTTGTCACTCGCTTCGGTGTTTGTGGCCCAGGCAGCTGGTATTAACATGACATGGGAACAGCAACTGGTGATGGTGTTTACGCTGATGCTGACCAGCAAAGGGGTAGCCGGCGTGCCACGTGCCTCGCTGGTAATACTGTTGGGCACAGTCGCATCTTTTAATTTGCCGGTTTGGCCCGTGTTCGCCATACTTGGTATCGATGAGTTGATGGATATGGCACGCACCTCCATCAACGTAACCGGCAACTGCCTGGCCACTGCTGTGGTAGCTCGCTGGGAAGGTGAATTTCATCCCGAACTTACAACAGATCAAACAGACTTTTCTAATCCGGAGTTATTTGATGATGCGGTAGAGGCGAAAGAAAAGCCGGCCAAAGTCGTGTAGTTCCACATTCGTTATAAGTATAAAAGGCAGAAAACGGAACAGTTTACTGCCTTTTATACTTATATCCCCTCCTTTCGTCGGAATAACAATTATTACCTTGGCTTTCTTCCTGCTACAATATAAACCAAACTACCACCTGCCGACAGATATTCTTCGTTCTGGAGCTTTTGCTTCAGCATTATTTTGTTGTAGAGCAGCTTTTGCCAGTACGCGTCAAACTTGTCTTTGGTGCCGCCACCGGCCAGGTAATAGTTCAGGTTGTCCTGGTAATCGTAGCCCATCGCTTCGGTTTCTACCCATTGCAGCATCTGCTCCACGCGCAGCATTTTTTCCTGCGTATCGTAAGGCGGGATAATAGCAAGGGCTTTGTCCGAAATCCATACTTTGGTATCCAGCAGGCCGGCCTTAAAGTATAAATCCGGTATTACATCTCCCAGCGAGTTAAAGCCTTCGCCCAGGTTTTTCTTTCCTTTTTCGATGCGCAGCTTTATTTCCAGCACATCCAGTGTGCTCTCTACATCAAAATCGGTTTCGCCGTAGCGGTCGAACATCAGGTTGGGCACCAGGTTATTCGGTTCCAGCGCCAGCACCCAGCCGCCCGGCTTCGTTACCCGAATCATCTCATCAATTACGCGCTGCGGATTTTTTACGTGTATCAGCAGCGTCTGGCAAAGCGTGAGGTCGGCAAAGTTGTCGGGCAGCGGAATATCGGTGGCATTACCGACCTTAAATTTATAGTTGATTTTGTTGTACTGGTAAACACTCTGTGCCCGCTGCTGCGCTTCCTCAATATAGCCGGGCTCATAATCTACGCCATACACGGTGGCTCCGTCGGGCAGGTATTTCGAGAATTTAAAGCCCATCATACCTTTGCCGCAGCCTATATCTACCAGCGTCTGCGTATAAGGAATGTACAGGCGGTTGGCCAGCAACTCCAGGTAATCGTCGTTCCACCAGTATTCGCGGGCCGGGCCCAGATGCTCTTCCGAATGTTTTTTCTCTTCGTCCTCTTCCAATAAAATTAAATTTTATAGTTGACAAAAAAGCCCCTGGTTAGGTTCCAGAGGCTTTTTATACGTTAAATGTTGCGAAAGTTCTACTTCATTTTTTTCCAGTCGGCAATGGCTTTCTGGTTCAGGGCCACATAATCCGGATTACTTTCTTTCTGCGCCAGTTCCAGCGATTTTTCAGCTGTTTTGATGGCATCTTTATAGTTCTTCATTTTGGCCTGTATCTTTGCCTGTGTATGCAGGTTATAAAACTTAGCGTCTTTCTCGTTGGCCTTCTTAATCCAGTTTAGCGCCTGTTGCAAATCTTTGTCGCTATTGAAGTAGTAGTTGGCGGCCGAGGCATACAGGTCTGGCTCCACATTCGTGCCGTTCACCACCTGCTGCTGTATCTGGTTCATTACCTTGCTATCTACGTCTGTTTTTATCGTAAACGGCACCACCACATTGTCCCAAAGTAATTCCACATCAGCAGAACTGGCTTTCAGGTTAGCAAAATTAATGGTGAAAGCCTCGACTTTGCGCGGGTTCTCCTGCGGTTTAACTGTAAAGCGTGCCTGATCTTCTTCTTGCTTGTAGTCAGCCACGTTACCACCCAATTTCGTGTTCTTATGGATGATAACCGTCCATTCGTTCTGGTTCGGGATGGTCAGGATAGCATACTCACCAGCCGGAATCTTGTTTCCCTCGATTGTTACATCATCAGAGAATTTGATCACAGTAGAATTGTTCGCGCCTGTGCGCCATACTTTCCCATAAGGTACTAAGTCGCCGAAGATGGCGCGGCCTTTCACAGAAGGGCGGGAATAATCTACGGTAACAGTAGAAAGACCTACCGCCTGCTCTATTTTAGAAGATGGGCTCGGGGCTGGCATTTTGATGCCCTGCGCCTGCGTAGCGCCTGCACCTAACAGCAGTGCGGCTGAAAGAACAAAGCCGATAATCGTTTTCTTCATATATAAAATTGTTAAAATAAGGATGTTTTGGTGATGCAATATTACGCATTAAATCATGATTTAACCAGCCTAATTTGCCACCGGAGAAGCTTGCCTCACGTCATGCGCCAGCGAAAAAATGAAAGCGGCATCAAATCTGAACTAAGAACCAACGTCAATTGGCCGTAATCAAAAAAGTAAATTTTACTTTAATACACGGTTCTCCTGTATATAGGCAAAATAGAACCTGACTATTAGCTTGGCTGGCAAGCGCTCGACTTTAGCTAAATCATTTCTCCTTCTGATAAACTTTTGTATCTTAGCGAATATTACAAGGGGTGCTCGACAGAAAGTTGGGCTGAGAACATACCCGGAAACCTGATCTGGATAATGCCAGCGTAGGAAATGTAAATCTGCTTAGCGCTTTTATTTTAGCGCTTTCCCGCCATTCCCTCTCTGCGCTTTATAAAGTCAGGACATTTTATAACCTAAAATTCCTGCTGTGAGCAATCTGGAAAAACAAAAATTTGACCTCGTCACGCAAGACCTGCGCAAGTGGCAAGGCCGCGAGGAATGGTTCTTTAACCGGGACCACACCGATACCTATGAACTTTGGTATGAAGGCAGGTATAAACGGGCCGAAGTATGGCAAAAGAAAGTAATCGGCCAGCTGATCAGAAAAGACAAACGCGTGAAGGCCCTGCTGGAATTTGGCTGCGGAACAACCAGGTTTACCAGATGGTGGAAAGAAATCGGAATTGAAGCCAGCGGCGGAGACATCTCCCCTTTTATGCTGGGGCAGGGGGTGCATCTTTTCGATGGGGACCTTGTTTTGGCTGACTCTCACCACATGCCGTTCAAAGACCATACCTTTGATGCACTGGCATTTATAACCACGTTTGAGTACTACAAAGACCCGGTTAAAGTTATTCGGGAAGCGGTGCGTGTCGGCAAATACGGTATCGTTTTCGGCATGATGAACAGGAATTCTCCGAAGGTTGCCAGAAGAAGGATACAGGAAATGTTTGGCAAGAACCCGTTTTACGTAACGGCTACTTTTTATACCCCAAACAAACTGATAGCCGTGATTGAAGAAGCGCTGCAAGGAAGGGAGTATACGATAGAATGGACGGCCACCGGCCTTCCAAAGTGGTTTCCGGTACAGCAATGGAGCCAGCCTTATGGCGATTTTTTTGGTTTGCATGTACGGTTAAATGATGTGAAATGAGCGCGTTCGAAGACAATTCAGGAAAAATAGCCGCCTCCGCGTTTAAGGATATTTTACTGCCGCAATGCGGTTATCGTCGGGAAGAAGTGCTGACAGGCCCGAAGTTTGGCGTGGATACCGCTGTGATTGACCTCGGGAACAACCAGGGAATGGCTGTCTCCAGCGACCCGCTTTCGCTCATACCTTCCATCGGCCTGAAGGCATCGGCGTGGTTATCTGTCCATCTGCTGGCCAACGACATGGCCTCAACCGGGTTCGCGCCCATGTATGCGCAGTTTGTGCTCAACCTGCCGCCCAGCCTTTCTTTGGATGCGTTCAAAGAATACTGGACGTATATCCATCAGTTCTGCGACGACATTGGGGTAGCCATCACAGGAGGGCACACCGGCCAGATAGAAGGCCAGAACTCAACCATATCAGGCGGAGGCACCATGTTTCTGACAGCTCCGCTGAACGAGATCATGACAAGCAACAGGGCCGAACCCGGAGATGTGCTAGTGGTAACCAAAGAAACTGCGCTCACAGCTTCTTCTATTTTAGCGATGAGCTTTCCGGAGACGGTGCAAAACAAACTGGGCAAAGAAGTATATGAAAAAGGATGCGAGAACTTCTACCAGACCTCTTCCCTGAAAGATGCCTTGGCAGCTACGGAAATACTCCGAAATAACGTGGAGTTAAAAGCCATGCATGATGTAACCGAGGGAGGCATAGTAGGCGCCATTTGCGAGATGGCGAAAGCCTCCGGCTGTGGTTTCAGGATTGATAACGAGAAACTTCCGGTAGGAGAAGCACAGCGACGCATCACGCAGCTGTTTGAGATTGATCATCGTTTTTGTGTGGGTGCAGGCTCTATGATCATGGCAGTGAAAAGAGGCAGCGAGAATGCATTAATCAGCCACCTCAACTCCAAAAGGATAAAAGCAACCATCGTAGGTGAGATGACTCTGGAGGAAGATGGCTTCAAAATCCTTGAAAATGGCGAAGAGAAAACACTTTTTTTTGGCGGCAAAGACCCCTATTGGGAAGCTTTTTTCAGAGCCCTGAATGCAGGTTGGAAATGATGAAGAATAAAATGACAATCGGGGGAGTATACCTTGTCTTGAATCCAAGTATGAATAAACCCACGCTGCTTCGCAAGTTAAAGGAGGCACTGGAGGGAGGTGTCAGGATGGTACAGGTTTGGAACAACTGGCCCGGTTCCTTTAGTTTATCAGCTAAGCAAGACCTTATCCAAGCCATACTTCATATCACCTCGGCTTACAAAGTGCCTTTACTGATTAATGAAGAATGGGAATTGCTTAAAGACACGGAACTGGCCGGCGTTCATTTCGATAAAATCCCTGAAGATTATGAGGCTATAAAGTATAGGATCAAAAGAGACTTTATCTGTGGCATTACCTGCAGCAACGATTTAGAAGTGATTCATTGGGCCGAGCAAAACCAACTGGATTATATTTCCTTTTGCGCCATGTTCCCCTCCAGCTCGGCGGATAGCTGCGAAATCGTAAGATCGGAAACGGTGAAGCAAGCAAGAGAAATCACGCAAATACCATTCTTTCTTTCAGGAGGGATAACCCCGGAAAACATGGTCGGGCTACAGGAACTGGATTTTTCCGGAGTCGCCGTTATCTCAGGAATTTTAAACGCAGCGTCTCCCAAAAAATCTACTTTTGCTTATACTAACGCCTTAAACCAACTTAACATATGAACGCATCGCTTCTGAAAAAACTATGCTGCCCCATAGACAAACACGACCTTGTATTTAAAGTGTTTGTGGCGCATGAAAACGGGGATATCATCGAAGGCTTGCTTACCTGTTCCGAATGCAGGAGATATTACCCAATCGTGTACGGGATACCTATTATGACCCCGGACGAATACAGAGAAAAAGCACTTGAAGAGCCCATCTTAAGAAAATGGGGATTGGGTATAGAAATAACTGATGCTAAAACTTTCTTACTGAAAGAATAAAATCTATTAGCCGCTTACGTAAGTAAATTTGAAGATGAAGTTCTGGCATTCAGGGTTTTACTAAATGGAAGAACGTCGTTTTAATTTATCTCCCTACTTAATAATATGATTATGAGCGTTTAAAGGCAACATAACAATTTCAGCGAAACTCAAAACCGGTACAGGTCAAGGCGCGGACGGCAAGAACGACAGTATATAACACCACCGTGTATTAATGCCAGGCAAAGCGTATCCGCAAGGTTAGTGCTATAATTTAGCTTTCTTTGATTGTGCCGCAGCTAATGGTAAAAGTATGAAAATAAAAATCCTGCCGTAGCGCAAACACAGTAAATTTTTGGTTGTGGTATACAAAGTATGATGAATAAAAAATAATAGCAAGTATAGATATATCGGTTTTCATAATAGCCCCAATATAAATCCAGAGCCGTTCTATTTTATACTTGCGGCAATATTTTGGCTCGGTTAAAAGCTATCATACATTCTACACCACAACCAAATTTTTATTCCTGATTTATACTTCATTTCGTAAGCTAACTCAGCTCAAACTGTAACTTCAGCAGATTAGCGTAGATGCCGTTTTCGCTGTTTGAAAGGTCGTCGTGGGAGCCTTCTTCCACAATCTCGCCGCCGTCTATCACCAGAATTTTATCTACTTTGCGGATGGTAGCCAGCCGGTGCGCGATAACAATGGTGGTGCGGTTTTTCATCAGCTCATCCATCGCCTGCTGCACCAGCTGCTCCGATTCTGAGTCGAGGGCGCTGGTGGCTTCATCCAGCACAAGTATAACTGGGTTCTTCAATATCGCGCGGGCAATGGCCACGCGCTGGCGCTGCCCGCCTGATAATTTCACACCGCGCTCGCCTACCAGGGTTTCCAGGCCTTCCGGAAAAGTTTTGATGAAGTTCCAGGCATTGGCTTTCTGCGCGGCGGCAATTATCTCGTCTTCGGTAGCCTCCGGTTTGCCATAGGCAATGTTGTCGCGAATGGTGCCACCAAAAAGCAATACCTCCTGCGGCACAACACCGATATTGGCACGCAGCGTCGTCAGGTTTACATCTCGTATATCTTTGCTGTCTACGGTTATACCTCCGGCTTCCACATCATAAAAGCGCATCAGCAACTGCACAATCGTAGATTTACCGGCACCGCTGGGACCAACCAAAGCAATCTTCTCGCCTGCCCTGATATTAAAGCTCATGTCGCGCAGCACCGGAATATCGGGGCGCGTAGGATAGGCAAAGGCCACATGGCTGTAAGTAATATCACCCTTAAGCTTCGGAACTTCGTTTAGTGTGCGCTGGCTCTTATCTGTTGGCTCTTCCTGCTCATTCAATATTTCCAGGATGCGCTCCGTGGCGCCCAAAGCGGACTGTACTTTGCCATAGAGTTCGCCCAATCCGCCTACCGAAGCACCAATAAAGACGGTATAAATAATAAATGAAATTAGTTCACCAATTTTGATATCGCCCTGTTGCACAAGCGTAGAACCATACCAAATCACTAGGATAATGCCGCCAAACAAGCCAACGATGATAAAAGTGATGAACGCGCCGCGGTAATAGGCAGCAGATAAAGCAGTTTTGACAGCTTTGTTTAAAGAAGACTTGTAGCGGCCCACCTCAAACAGCTCGTTCGTGAAAGCTTTCACTGTGTTAATGGCCTGCATGGTTTCTTCTACGATGACGTTGGTGTTGGCCAGTTCGTCCTGCGTACGTTTGGACAGCGCTTTTATTTTGCGGCCAAACACAAAGGCCAGCGCCACCAGCACCGGAAACGTAGCCAGCATAAACAGCGACAGTTTGATAGACGTCCACATGATGATAACGACACCGACCAGCAGCGTCGTAATTTGCCGGAACAACTCAGCCAGCGTAATCGAAAAGGTGTCCTGCACCTGCGCCACGTCGGTGGTGATGCGGCTGGTGATTTCGCCGACGCGCCGCTTCTCGTAAAACGGAATCGGCAGCATCACGAACTTGCTATACAGATCGCGCCGGATGTCGGCGATGGCGTTTTCGCTGACCTGCGCAAAAAAGTATACCCTGAAAAAAGAAAAGATGCCCTGAAGCAGAATAACCACGAACAGCCCCAGCGAAATCATGTTGATGTCTTTCAGGAACCAGTCGGTGTTGCCCGTGGAAGAATCAACCAACTTGCCCACCAGGTACGGAAAAACCATGAACGTGGTGCTGGAGAGCACCAGAAAGCCAAGGCCAACAATGAATTTATACTTGTAGGGTACTACGTAGTTAAAGATTTGAAGCCCGCGCCGGAAACTTTCTTTGGTGATGCGTTTCTTGCCTTCCGTCTCCTGCGCGCCATTTAACTCTGATCCGCGTTTTGCCATTTATGAAACTCTGCTTATACTAGGTTGAAGCTGCTCTTGGCCAGAAAAAGCCTTTGCAGCAGCGGGGTTACTGTATCTATAACAGCCAAGTTGCGCTAATGATGCCGCGGCCCCGCAAAATCTCACAAAGGTAAGCATTAAAGTGGAGTTTGGTAAAGGAGCGGCTTATATGAAATTTGTTTAAATAAAGGTAGGGGGGTTAGTTGTATGATAGTGCTCGTTCTTCTAATAAGTATAGTAGCATAAGTATTGCGGCCGTTTATGTTATCAGCTTTTATACCAGTTTCGCGCATATTATGGACGAGGCGTAGCCTATATTGGTTTGTTATTTTTTATCACATACTCTTAAACGAGCTTTCTTCAGTATTTCTGAGTAATTTTCGTTGAAAGGCTCAACAAGTAACTTTTCTAGGAAACTTTCAATATTCCATAAAATTCTTTGTTCCGCTTGATGCTCAAAGGATTTGTTATCAGGTTGCGCATTGAATCTTCCCAAAAACTCGAAAAGGACAATTGCTTCACCCTTTGTTAGCTCAATATTTACTTTTCCATCCATAATTTAATTAATCTCAAAGTTTATCAACCTAGCCTTTCACTTTTCGTCATCTGCTTAAATGCTTGTTCATCTGCCAGTTCCGCCAATTTTTCCAGTGTGCTTGAGGCGAAGCCATCTGATGTAAGCCCATTGTTTATAAGTGTTAGGCTTTGAACAAAGTTATCAATCAGTTCCCAGTCATTACTACTAAAGTTTTGTTTTTCTATTTCCTGACCTGTTCTGGCAAAATCATCGATGTCTCCGCCATACTTTCGGTAGATATTTAGCTTATCAATGGTTATTCTTTTCATGATAGAAATTTACGACAACAACCGTATAAACTAAGTATAGTGCAGTCAGACCTAACTAGTTAACTTTGTCTAAGCACCTAAGTGCGGAGCCCGGAAGCTTATACTTGTTACCGCCGAGCAGGAGGAAAAATGCAAGTATAAATTCGTAGCAATAACCTTAATATAGATCGCGCAGCAGCACCGGTTCCCCGATGGCCGGAATCTTCAGACCTTGCAGCATACCGGCGGCGGCAATCTGTTCCAGCAGGCGCACCGGTTCGCTGGCCGGTTCATCCGACAGGTCGAAGGTGCCGTAGTGCATCGGGATAAAGATGCCGCCTTGCAAAAGGTTGTAAGCGCGCACCGCCTCATGCGGATTTACGTGGCTTTTGGCCATCATAAAAGCAGGTTTGTAGGCGCCAACGGGCATAATGCATACATCCATTGGCCCAAACAATTCCTGAATCTCTTCAAAATGGCCGGACATAGCCGTATCTCCGGCAAAGTATAAAGTCAGCTCCGGCGTTTTAAGGAGAAAGCTGCCCCAGAGCACTTTGTTCATGTCGTTCAGGCCACGGCGGTGCCAGTGCGAGGCGGGCAAATAGTATACTTCCACATTGCCGGGCACTAGATCAAACTGCTGGTACCAGCCTGCTTCCTGGTAAGGTAAATGCGGATTTATACTTCGCAGCAGCTCCCCGGCACGCAACGGAATCAATGCTTTTAGCTGCGGATTGCTTTGGAAAACGGTACGAATAGAATCTTTGTCGAGGTGATCGCGGTGGCCGTGCGAAAGCAGCAGGAAATCAACAGGCCGCAACTGTTCCGGCAAGCAAGGAAGCCTAGTGCGGCGCTTCAGCATTGGCAAGTTATAGAAAACAGGATCGATAAGGAAAGTAATGCCCCCTAACCTGATAAAAAAACTGGCGTGCCCCAGCCATACTATCATATCCTCCCCGGAGGTCAAAAATTCACAGCCGGGCTGCACAGGCGGCGTGTATTCATCCCGCTTCTTCTCTTCGGCCTGCGGATTTTTGCTCAATTGCCACCGCAGCACGTTGCCGAAAGCAGGTTTAAATACGCCATCGCTGTTGGCGAAGCGGCCATTTACTGTTTTGTTGCCTCTGTAGCCTGGTTTTATCGTTTTAAGGCGTTCGTTTTTAATGTAGCGGATGTGTTTGTTTTCCTGTGGCAAGGTATAATGCTGTTGGTACTGTTTCTTTAACTGTTTAAAGTTGCATTAGGTTGAGGTAGCATTTCGGCGCTGTGCAAAAGGTGCGAAAGACTTTGTAGTGCGCGCAGCTCCTGTAAGTGCCTGTATTAAAAAGGGCTTCCATTTTTAATAAGAAGCCCTTTATATGAGGATTAACTTTATTTAATACCCGAAACCGCCCGGACCGAAGCTGCTGTATCCCGGATTATAATACGGATTACTAAATGGAGAGGCCCCGTCAGTATAGCGAATGCCGCCTGTTACAGAAAGATTCTCAGTGATTTTATAGGTTGCCCTGAAGTCAGCGCCCATGCGGCCGGGGCTGTAGAAGTTAAAGTTGTTTTGCGGCATGTTAGAGAAATCGCGCCAGATGTTGCCGCTCAGTATCAACCTGTTGCTGGCCAGGTAATCAACGCCGGCGCTCATGATATAGTGGCTGCCACCATTGTTGCGGTAAACCACTGTGTTGCCCTCCGATGATGTCAGCGATGCGTTGTAAGGCATCACATTAACGTAAGTCATACTGGCATTTACCCTGAAACGGTTGCTCACCTGGTAACGAACCGATGGTTCCAAATAAGTTGCGCCGCCAAAGCCGTTGCTAAAGCTGGCGCCTGCCGATAAGCCGTAGCTCAATTTTGGGCCTTGCCAGGCGGGTTTCGGTTTCACAGCCTCTATGGCAGCAGGAGTAGCGGAAACCGCAGGCGCAAGTGTAGAGGCAGATACCGGAGCCGCATTCAGCACTGGCTTGCCGGATGATTGCGCCATCGCCGGTCCCGAGCAAAGGAGGCAAACAGCAAGTATAACCTTAGGTATGTTTCTCACGTGTGAAAAGTCTGAAGTATAAATCCTTATACCAAGTTACGGCTATACTTGTTTAAAAGCAAGTATAGCCGTAACGGTAAAAATATAGCCTTATTGCGATTAAGGAGCCGGATAGAATTAAGTAAGGCGATAAAATTAATTCATGTCATTGCCTTCCTCGAATTCTGTCATCCTGAAAGGATCTTGTGAGCTACCTGCAAGTAATTCACAAGGTCCTTTCAGGATGACAGAACCAGAAAGACGTATCATTCTTTTGTGGAATGGGAATATCTATACTATTCTGCTTTAGAGCCCAGCCATGCCTGGCGGTATTGCTGCATTTCGGGCGTTAGTTGCTTGCCAATGGACTCATAAGGCACTACCTCCAATACGGGCGTTTCATCCAACGTAATAGTGGTAGTGCGTGGCTGGCCGAGGCGTAGGAATGTAACCGCAATGGTGTCGCCGGGCTTATGGTTGCCCAATGCCTTTTGCAGATTTTTCTCTTTGCGTACTTTGCGGCCATCCAGTGTAAGTATAATGTCAGTGCGGTCGAGGCCGGCTTTGTAAGCAGCAGATGTTACCAAAGTGCCGCCCGTTATCTCCGCACCCTTCTTGCTGATTTCTAAAGCTGATGTACCGATATAAGGTATTCCCGGCTTTGCTTTGCGGAGTTCTAGACCGGCTTTGGCCAGAAGCGGTGCATAATCCGGCAAGTCGGTTCCGTTGATGGTATGCTGAAAGAAGCTGGCTGCATAGGCTTTGTCGCCGCTTACCTCTGCCAGCGTTTCTTCTAAATCACGCAATGTATAAGCCTGTTGGGTTTTGCCATACTTGCGCCACAGGGCCTGCATATAGTCGTCCAAAGTTTTGCTGTATTGCTGGCGCAGCGTCATGTCCAAGGCCAGGCCAGTTATGCTGCCATAAATGTAGTAAGAGATAAACGTATTCTGTCGGTTTACGGCATCTACAGAGCGGGCGGCGTCTACGTAAGGCGCCTGACGGCTCATTTCGACCAACGTGTTGTACCGGCGGCCCGGCGACAGCAAAACGTAATTCAGGTCTCCGGCCACACCTTCGGCATATTCTTTTGTATCGAAAATGCCGCTGCGGGCCATCATCAAATCACCGAAATAATTGGTAAAGCCCTCTGCCAGCCACAGCGATTCCGACATATTTGCCTCCTGAAAATCAAAAGGCTCCAGACTTTTCGGGCGGATGCGCTCTACGTTCCAAGAGTGAAAATATTCGTGTGCCACCGTGTTCAGCAGTCCGTCCATAGAAGTATCCAGCGGGCGCGAGCTCGGAATCATGGTGGAGTTGCGGTGCTCCATGCCATCGCTCACGGCCTGCGGCATATAACAGGCAATAAAAGTATAGCGGTCATAGTCGTAATCCGGCAATTCTCCGAATACTGCGCGTTCCTCGGCCACAATTTTCTTTACCTGCGCCACATACTGGTTAAAAAGTTCTTCTGAGCCAGGGTGGTGCATGGCCACCTGTATGGTTTTTGTTTTGCCGTTCTCCTGTACCGTCCATTCCGCTAGGTCAAAGTCGCTGATTTCGGTGGGACTGTCCATCAGGTACTGTAAGTTGGGTGCAAAGTATGTATTGCCCTGTTCTTGCTTCAGTTGCGTAGCTACTTTCCAGGTTTTGCCTTGCGGGATGTTAAAAGTCACATGCGCCGGAGAATCCTCAAAGCTTTTAGCGTACATAAGCGTGGCCGGCATGTTCATGTGTGCGTGCGTTTCGTCGATTCCAGCATAAGTGCCGTCAGCGTGATCACCAAACAAAGTATAGCTAATCGTTACGGTGCCGCTATGGCCACTTATGTCCCACTCGTTGGGATGCGGGCGGGTGATTGGCAGTTCACGGCCCTGGGCATCTGTGGCTTTTACGCTGTACACATTTTTGGCAAACTCGTGCAGCGCATAACGGCCCGGCGAACTGCGTGCCATCAACACTTTAAGTGTATCGGATTTTACATCAGAAAAAGTTGCCTGTACCTCTGCCTCGTGGTGCACCAGGTTTGGGAAAGAGAGCTTGTAATCTACTTGCTGCTGCGCTAGCAAAGGTTGTGTTGCTAAGCCAAATGCAAGTGCGCACAGGCTGTATATTTTATGGTTCATTAATTTCTGTGGGATGTTGAAGTATAAACTTCTAAATGTAGGAATTGCAAAGTTGGGGAGCAAGATTGTTTGGTAAATCAGGAGGCTGAACAATCCAACAACTTTGTTTTCTGTTTCACAAACACTTTCCCCTGTATCATACCTCCATAAAATGCCTGGCTAAACTCCTCGCGCAGCTTCAACTCATCAAAATGCAAGCCATAATCCGGCAACTTACGCGCTTTTACGCCGCTCAGAAGCCCGAAAAAAGTATACATACCAAACACCAGCAGGCACTGCCACCACAGCAGGGGCTGCTGCACCGGCCAGAAATCTGCAAAAAGCCAGCCGCCGCCGGGTACAAGCGCGGCGGCAAGTTTCTGCATGAGCAGGCGCAGGCGCTGCGGCGGAAAAAGGTCCAGCAGAAAAGGTGTAAATACAACATCAAACTGCTCGTGCGGCTGCAGCGTCTGCTCTGTGCCGAGCCGGAAATGTACGGCACTGTTGTGCGGAGATTTATACTTTTCAAAGCGCTGCTGTGCCAGTTGCAGCATAGCAGGCGCGGCATCCAGGTATAAAATATCCAGTTGCTTTTGTGTGCGCAGCAACTGCTCCAGTACCCAGCCGCTGCCTCCGCCAATTACCAGCACTTTCGCTTGCCGGGGCACGTAAGGCAGCAAAGCAAGTTGCGCCTGCTCCAGGGCATTGCCATATACTAGCCGGGCCAGGCGGTCGTAAAAAGTGGCTACACGGTGAAAGCCGCTGTCGGGTAAATCAGGCAAAGTATAATGGTGGATGTACGTGTAAGGTGAAATTAGCGACTGTAATGCTGATCCAGCACGCCGTGCAGCTTCTGAAAGATATACTCCGTCAGTTGCTTCCGGAGGCTTTCGGAATTGCCCTCAAATACTTCCCTGAATTCCTCGGCTTTGCCATCATACAGCATCGAAACAAACATTGTTCCCACCGGCTTTTCGGGGGTTTCGGAGCCGCCTTCGCCGGCTAAGCCTGTGGTGGCGACACTGATTTTGGCGCCCAGCAGCTTCTGCAGGCCCATCACCATTTCGTTTGTTACCTGCTGCGATTCGGCGGTATATAGGTCCAGTGTTTGTTGTTTTACGCCCAGCAGCTTTTTCTTGGCTTCCGGATGATAAACAACAGCGCTGCCTATCAATACATCGCTGCTGCCTTTCGCTTTTACAAATTCTGATGCCAACATGCCGGCGGTGCAGCTTTCAGCAAAAGCCACGGTCAGGCCTTTGTCCTTCAGGGCCATCATCAGTTGGGTAAGTTCAGTCTGGTTCATAGGTATGTTGTTGTAAGTGCTTAAACAGTGCCTGTTTACTTGTTTTGTGCATCACAGGTTTTGCCCCAGCGGATAGTTTTCCAGCACCGTATATACCGGGTGCGGCGAGGCCAGTTCCGATTGCCAGAGCGCAACGGAATCCACTGCCAACTGCAACGGCTGCTCCGGATACACCGGCGGTAAATTGTTGGGCTTAGGCATATCTTTGCGGAAACGGACCAGCGTGATGTGCGGAATAGTTTTCTGCTCCCGCACAGGCACCTGCGACAGCGCCAGCGTTAGCTGCCGGCTAAGCTGCTCAAATGGATGACTGGGTTTAAAACGCGCCCACACCAGCCGTGGCGACTTTGGCTGTGGGCCGGGTTCCAGACAATCAAGATCGAGTATAAATGACTGCTGTTGCGCTGCTACCTGACGGACCTGCTGCTGTATGTGTGGCAATTGAGTTAGCGGCACATTGCCGATAAAGTATAAGGTGAGGTGTAGATTTTGCTCCGGCAAAAAACGAATGGACGGGTGCCCGAAAGGAAGTAACAGTTCCTGTAGTTGTGCTTTAATTATGGCGGGTATGCGCGCCGCAGCAAACAACCTAATGTCGTTTTTCATAGTTTTATACTTCTGTATTGATTTATACTTTTTGCTACAGCTCCAAGCACAGGAGTCGGCACTTTAAACAGGACGGGGAGATGATTCGAAATTTTTATAAAAAGATTGCAGCAGAGTTTACGCTCTTTACAGTAGAACTGCTTTTCGTGCTGGGGGTATCGATGGCTTGTGTTGTTGGGTTTTTATACATTGGCGCTGAAATTCTGCAGGGCGACCAGCCGGGCATAGATGAAAAAGCATTTACCTTAGCCCATCGTATCGTCAGCCCTGCCATGAACACTTTTATAGAGGGGGTTACGTTTTTTGCGTCGCAGCAGTTTGTAACGCCCGCTGCCCTGCTGCTGATCGCCTACTTCCTGTTTATACGCAAACACCGCTGGCATTCTATCCGGGTACCGGTGGTGGCGTTGGGCAGCATCAGCCTGAACCTGGTGCTTAAACACCTTTTCGACAGGCCACGGCCCCTGATGCCGTTGGTGCATGCCTCCGGCCTCAGCTTCCCGAGCGGGCATTCCATGATTGCCGCTTCATTTTATGGCCTGCTCATATACCTCGTCTGGAAAAATGTAAAATCTCCTGCGCTCCGGAATACGCTGGTGCTGCTGCTGGCATTGTTTATTTTTCTTATCGGATTTAGCCGCATATACCTGCGGGTACATTACGCTACCGATGTGCTGGCTGGCTTCTCGGCTGGCTTTCTGTGGGTTATTATCAGCCTCTGGATGCTGCGCAAGCTTGAAAAGTTCTCTAAGAAAGAGATTACGCCGGTGCTGATGGAAGATTCGGACAAAAAAAGCTGAAATTTATCTCAGGCAACTATTGCAGTTTAAAAACTGTCTGTTACCTTTGCAATCCCAACCCGGCAAGGGTATAGGGATTTTAATATGAAGTAAATTAATGTCAGCAGTTCGCGCACGTGGCGAAACTGGTAGACGTGCAGGTCTCAGAAGCCTGTGCCTTCGGGTGTGGGAGTTCGAATCTCCCCGTGCGCACATTAAGCTCATAAAAAGCCAGTCTTAGGATTGGCTTTTTTGTTTTTATACCTTTTGTATAACCTTCGCAAGCTAAAAATCTGCAAATTTTATACTTCCACTTTATACTTTACCGGCCCAAAAAGTATAAATATGGCGACATCAAAAAACTAAAAAGCCATTCTAACGGCTAATTTTTTCCTTAGGTTTATACTTTGCGGCTTAATAATAAATTTTCCATTTGCCTACCTGCTGCTGCTGCCTGAAATACTGCTTCATCCACTGGCTTTTTGCGGGCAAATCGCCCTTTACCAACAGCGCTACATTTTGCTGCAGTAATTGCTTTAGCCTGGCTACATCTGCCGGACGGTTTATCTCCAGGAGGGTTTTGCGCCAGGCCTCGCTTTCTTCAAATTGCGTTTCGCGTTTCAGTTTACTGTCGGTATCGTGGATGCTTACAAAAGTATGGCCCAGTTCAAAAGCCAGCGATGGCAATAATTTATCATACACCACCACTTGTTTACCTCGTATCGGCTCCTGCTGTAGCGCCTCAGCAATATGACTGCTGCTATTGATAAGCTCCGGATTTGCGCCCATCAGGTGCGTGGAGTATGGTATAAGCAGCAGCGTGAACAGAAGCGTACTTCCCATCAGTTGCCGCAGCCTGTTTTCTTTGGAGCGCCAGAGCAGCCATAAACCTGCCAGCATCAGCATCGGAAAAAGCAAGACCCCAACAGGAACATTAATTTCCAACGGCAACAGTGGCCCTGCTGTTAGCGCCAGCGCCAGCACAGCAAAGTATACCAGCGAGCCAACAGCTGCTTTGCGCATAGCGGGCTCCGGCAGTGCCTGCAGCAGCCATGCCGTAAGCAGCGCCTGCCCCGCAAACAAAGGCAATATGTACAAAATCAGCTTAGAGCCGGAAAGCGAGAAGAAAACCAGCGGCGCCAGAATCCAAAGTATAAACAGGCGCTTGTGCCGCCGGGGCAATGCCTTTAATTTTTTTAGATTGAGCAGAAGTATAGCTGACCAGGGCAAACTAAGGGCAGGTGCCAGCACCAGGTAAAACCACCACGGCTTGGACCGGCCAAAGGTTTCAGGGTTAGTATAGCGCTCCACAGTATGTTTCAGAATAAAATAATCCACAAACCGCGCATCATACTGCATCAGGTAGACATACCACGACAGGCCCAGCACCAGAAAAATCAGAAACGCCAGCAAATGATGCCCGCTTTGATTTGGAAGTTGCGGCGTAGTTTCTGCCGTCGTCATATAACCAATTACCAGCAACACCGGAAAAATCAGTCCAACAGGTCCTTTGGTTAGAAATGCCAGCGCCAGCGATATATAAAATAAGTATAGCCAGCCAGTTTGCCGCTGCGGCTTATACTTTACCCAACTATACATAGCCAGTAATTCAAAGGTGGTCAGAAAGGAATCGGTAGTGAGATTGCGCGCAGCAAAGAGCACGGCAGGAATAGTAATGTATACAATTGCCGCCAGCAGCGCCGTGCGGCGGTTTTTAAACAATTGCATACCCAGCAGGTATACCAGCCACGCCTGCACAACCAGCGATAGCTGCAGGAAAAACCTGGCCCCAAATTCGTTGGCGCCGAAAAGGCCCATACCCCAGGCCGAGATGATATAAGCAACAGGCGGCTTGTGGTAGTGCAAAATATTCAGCAGGCGGGGGTGCAGCCAGTCACCGGAAATCAACATTTCGCGGCTCATTTCGGCGTAGCGCGCCTCACTGGTTTCTATCACGCCCCAGCCGCCGAGGTTGTAGAGCAACAGCGCCAGCAAAAGCAACAACACCGTGCGGGTACTATAAACATTATCCGGTTTCAACATAAAATTAATGTGCCGAGGGTTGTTGGGAAGCTTTGTTCTCCCGCAGGCCTATCATAAAGTTACGGCTGTAGGCCACCACGCCAAAAATTTGTCCTAAAAAAAGTATAGGGTCCAGGCGAAAGATGGCGTAAGAGATAATCATGAGGCTGCCCAACAGGCTGATAATCCAGAAACCATTAGGTATCACTGATTCTTTTAGCCGCTCCGAATACCACCATTGATACACAAAGCGCAACGTGAAAACTACTTGCCCTAACCCGCCCCAGGCAATCAGCGATCCGGATATCTTATTATGTTCCAGAATGTAACTAAAGCTATACGTGTCGCCCCAGAGCAGCCATGCGGCGGCGGCAAATGGAAGCAGCACCGCACCCCACCTAACCGGTATCGGCAGGTCGTTCCACATATTTTTTAGTTTGATATTGCGCAGGTATATGAAGTATGAAACCGCCTGCCCGCCAATAATCACAGGGTCGTTGCGCAGCGTGCCGTACACCATCAGCAACAGAGAAGCAATAAGGCTGGTTGTCCAGAACGAAGCCGGGGAAAGCACTTTACCTGCCCGCTCCGACGAAATCCACTGCAGCAGGATACGCACCGAAAACAGGATTTGCGCCAGCAACCCTACTCCATAAATAAACAGTTCAGATATGTCCATTTGTGACGGGCTGGTTCTCGTAGTGTTCAGCAATGCCATAGTTAATATAGCGCTTGCGCATCCACCTGAAAGCAAATGTGTCGTTCAGCGGGCCCCACAGGCGATTAAACAAATGATACTTAGAGTAGCCTGCAAAACGCTCGAAGTGCTGCACCGGAATCTGCTTTACCTGGCCTCCCTGCAGTTGCACCAGTGCGCCCAGAAAGCGGTGCATCCCGTCAAAAAAAGGAATTCGTTTGGCATAGGCAGTATCTATAATCTTGAGCGGGCAGCCGGTATCCTGAATGCCATCGTTTATCATAAAGCGGCGAAAACTGTTGGCGATTTTAGAAGATATTTTCTTTACAAATGTGTCTTTGCGCCTGGCCCGGATACCATTCACCATGTCGTACTCGCCCAGGTAAGGCAGAAAAAGCAGAAAATCCATGGGCGAAGTTTGCAGGTCGGAATCAATGTAACCAATGTGCGTGGTATCAGCCATATCGATGCCGGCTTTCACGGCAGTACTCAGGCCGTGGTTGCGGTCCAGCGAAATATAGCTGTAGCTGGGTTTGTTGTGGCATATTTCTCGGATTTGCGCTAAGCTGGTGTCGGTGGAGCCATCATTCACAAACAGAACTTTGGCAGGCACCGGCGATTCTGCCAGAAAACTATCCATGGCCTCACAGAAACGAACCAGGCAGCCTTCTTCATTATATACCGGAACAAGCACAGTCAGCGAAGGAGAAGTCATTTTTTATCCTTTTTGAAGTATAAATTCTTCAACAATAGAATGCTGACAAAAGTAACGTAACCCAGCAAAGCATACGCAATGACGCAGTATATTTCTTTTGCTGCACTGGCTTTACCTTTACAAAAGATCTGCTTTCCGCGCAAAATGCAGTCCATAGTATGCTGCCAGGTACAAGGTGTTCCTTAAAAAATATTAAATCATGTAAAGAGGTCGAAGATATTGCCCAGTTGGTTGCTGCTGGCACGGTACATTTCGGTGTAGGTGCAGTTGCGACAGGTAACGGTCGTAAATTTCTTGTTCTGCACATCAAATATTTTGGACAGAAAGCCGCCTGTGGCTCTAAATTGGTCGATGTCTGGCTGGTTGTGGCCGCACTTGGGACAGGTATAATGCAGTTTATTCATGGTCAGAATTTCGAAAAGTTTTCATAAAAAGAGAATAAAATGAAATATAACAAATCCGGTGAATATCACAAAAAGGTTAAATTAACTAAGAAATTATAAGCTACTGAAGCAGGTGCCGATTTCTCAAATAAGGCTAATTGATGGTTGATATTTTCGAAATAATACTAAATTTAGATTTCAAAGCTACTTATACATTTAGCCTGCCGCCATGCACTTTTCTGCCAACAACTTTCTGCTACGCTCCCTTTTTATACTTCTGTCCTTTCCGGCTTTTGCCCAACACCCCGATGATGTAGCAGCCGTGCGCCAAAAGCTTGATCAGGAACGGGAAACAATTCGCCGGGCAACCAACATGAACTCCGCTGAAAAAGTTAACCGGATGCTGGAACTGGGCCTTTGGAAGGAGGCGGCACAGGTGCTGCAAACGGCAAAGCCAAGCGCTCAGGTTAAACTGGCAAAAGCAAAGTTACTTATACTTCAAAACAAGTTTGCGCAAGCTGAAGTATTGGTGCAGGCGGTACTAAATCAAAACCCAAATCAGCGGGAGGCACTGCTGCTGCAAAGCAAACTGCAGGTGCAGGCCTGGGAGTTGCCGCAAGCCATGGCCACCGCCCGGCAGGTATGGCAGGCAAACCCGGAAGATGAGGCGGCGGCGCTGGCTGTCGGGCGTATCCTGATGCTGCAAAAGAAGTATGACGAGGCGCTGGCCTGGGCAAAAAATGTGGTGCAGCAGAACCCCAAAAATGCCGCTGCTTATTTGCTTGAATCGGATGTATACTTCTGGAATCAGAAGCCGGAACTAGCGGAAGCACCGCTTCTCAAAAGCCTTACCTTGAATCCGTTTGATGCTGATGCCCGTTTTAACTATGGCTATGCCATCTGGCGCCGTGTAGATGCCACGCAACTCAACAATATGGCCGCCCAGTGGGAACTGGCGCTGGCGCTGAACCCGCTGCATTACGTTACGCACTGGCACTGGGGCAATGGCCATACCAACCTTACCTATGCCGATTATGCCCAGCCCGAAGATGAACAGGTGCGCAAGGCGTTGGAGGTGGCAGATAAACTTATTTCCAGTAACAAAATACCGGATGCCCTGAAGGCGGCAGCTGTGGTGCAGCAACTATATCCGGCATCGGTGCTGCCGGCAATGTTGCGCGGTTCTGCTTACTACATGGCTTTTGACATGAACCGCCAGACGCGCCTGGACTCGGCACAGGCAATTTTCGAGCGTATTCTTCAACAGAAAAAGCACTTCGGCCCGGCACACAATGCACTGGCCGCCGTCATCAAACAAAAGCAGCTTACCTACCTGCACAACTATGATTCGCTGCAGCAGGTGGTGCAGCAAACAGTAATTGAAGACCCGGTAAACTTCGCCAAGGTGTTTCCGGATGTAGCGTATTATCCGGGCGATGAAGTACAGAAGATGGTATGGTCGCAGCTGTATGCCAGCATCGTATACTTTCCATTCTTATCCAGGCAAAGCGAAACCTTTGTAATTCCGCCCCTGCATCATGATTTGGCCACAGCCATGCACTCACCATACTTTCGGCAGGCCACCACATTCGACAACCGTCAGTGGATGGACATCCGCGGTGTGGGAAGCGGCGCAGCGGCCATCGAGTATGTGGTGCGCGGCTCCTACTTAGAGCGCAACGTGGTGCTGCACGAGTATACACACCTATACCACCAGATGGTGTTTACCGATGCTGAAAAACGGGAGGTGCGGCGGCTATACTTCAATGCGATGAAAGAAGGCCGCACCCTCGACTATTATTCTGCCAACAACGAGCACGAGTACCTGGCCCAGACTTACCCCGCCTATTTCGAGCCGGTAAAAGTGCATCCGCTCAATCATAAATCCATCAACACCACCGTCGATTTAAAAGCGAAAGACCCACAGCTTTATACTTTCCTGGACCAGTTGGTAAAGCGGCAGCAGGCTTACCTGGCAGGCAACAAGCAGGCAATGGCAAGCAATTGGGCACAAGTATACCTAAACCTGGCAGAGCGTGCGCAGCAAGCCAAGGACTTAACCAAAGCTACTTCCCTGCTCGATACGGCACTTACCTGGGATGCACAATACCAGCCGGCCATACTTACCTATGCTGGTGTAAAGCAGCAGCAAAAGGATTATACAGCAGCACAGCAATGGCTGCAAAAAGCCAAAAGTATAAATCCAGACTATGCACCCGTTTACCTGGCGGAGGCGGAGCTGAAAGAGGCGCAGAAGCAGGATGGGCAACTGAAAGCGGCAGAAGCACTGCAGGCCCAGGTACAACTTTACCGGAAAGCGCTGGCGCTGGAGGATGACTTGCTGCTGCGAGCTGCTATTAACGAACAGTTCCGGGAACTTTATGCCAGCTATGGTATGGCACCCGAAGCAATTGCCGTGGCAGAAGAATATCTGCAGGATGCGCCCGCCATCTCTACTTACCTCCGCGATCGGCGCGACGAAGCGCAGGCGTTTGCCAGTTGGATGCGGGCAATTGCTTATAACGATACTGCAACCGTGAGGCCCATGGCGCGGCTGGTAGCCCTGAAACCGCAGGATTATGAGTTACGGCGGCAGTATGCGGATGTGCTGGCTGCGCTGGGCAGGTATGAAGCCGCTTATGCTACTTTAGATGATGCGCAGCATGTTTTATCTGCTTCCGGTTCTCCGCGTGCTGATTATATACTGCGCATGGCAGGCTATAAACTGGCCCAAAACGATACAGCAGGCGCAAGCAGGGATCTGCAGCCGCTGTTGGAAGGCAAGGCAACACTGCATGGCGAAGAATACCGTTTGGCAGGTTTGTATGCTGATTTAGGAGAGACGGCAAAGGCTGAAGCAATATTAAAAAGCCAGCCTGAACCTGCTACGGTTGCCCAAACACAGGCCAATAAGCTGGCCTGGGCAAAACTGTGGGCGGCGCAGGGACAATTTAAAAAGGCACGGCGGGCTTATGAGCAACTGCTTCACCAGCAACCGCTAAATCAGGAGGCAAGGCAGCAACTGATACAACTCCTGCAGCAACACGGAAGATTAAAGCAAGCCAGTAAAGTGATGCAGGAAGGAAAACAGCTACGGTTTACAGATCATCATTAAACCAAACATAACTCAATTTCACCTAATCAGACTGAACATGAAACTACATTTACTCCTGAAATTATGGCTGGTGCTGCTGGTCTTAGGATTCTCGGCCTGCCGTAGTACACCGGCGGCCAACGAAGAGGCCGCTGCCTTTACCAGTCCCACCACTACCGGCACTGCCGATGATCACTCTACTGTTGTATACCTGGTGCGCCACGCAGAGAAAGATATATCCGATCCAAATAATCAGAATCCCGATCTGACGGCCCAGGGAGAGGCAAGGGCTGAGGCGTTGCTTCTTGAATTGAAAGGGCAACCAGTTGCGGCGTTATATGCTACAAAATACCTGCGCACCGAAAACACGCTCAAGCCTCTGGCTACCGCGTATCAATTAGAAATTATACCCTATGCAGCAAATGATTTTGACGTACTGAAAAAGCAGATACTACAAAACAATAGCGGCAAAACAGTTGTGGTAGCCGCGCACTCTAATACGCTTTTGCCCCTTATACAAGCCTTCGGAGCTAAAACCGATGTCACATTTATCACCGAAGAACAATATGATTACCTGTTTAAAGTAACGATAGCGCCAGACGGAACAAGTACAGTAGAGACAGGACATTACGGGCCCGGCAGCTAAGAACAGCCACCTCTATAAAAACCACACATGCAACATAAAGCCCCTGCCAGCTACTTCTGGCAAGAACTTATTTTTGGATTAGGCTAACCAGCGCCTTGGTACCGTAAGGTATAATGGCAACACCAGAGAAAATGTATGAGAGAGCTAACTGTAAAAGTACCGAAGGGTTATGGCGAAGAGGTAAAAAAGAAAGCAAAGGACCTGGATGGTAAGAACCTGAGCATTATGGCGACAGATACCGGTGAACTTGTAACGGCGCATCTGAACAACAATCAGGTGAACAAGTTTATTGACAGCATTGCGCACCTTGAGGACGCGGAAATAAGTATAATCCCGAGAGGTATTATTGCTTTATACCCTCCAAACGATGAGGCTCCCGATCAGGTAACAGACGTAACTTACCGTAGCCCAATCGAGATATACCTTGGGGGCTTACAGAGCGTGGGATCTATGAAAGGCCTGCTTGGGTATTCCCTGGCCGGAGGTATTATTGTCTGGATTGGCTTCTATACGAATACCAGCTACCTGTTGGTGGCGGCCATGCTGGTGTCGCCTTTTGCCGGGCCTGCCATGAATGCGGCGCTGGGAGCCGCCGCAGGGAAAAAGAGTTTGCTGCTGTCGAGCCTCAAACGATATTTCCTGGCTATCGGCGTTGCCATTGCTATTTCTTTTGTGCTGAGCTTTTTGCTGAAGCAGCAGCACGCTATCTCCTTAATGATTAGCGTGAGCCATATTTCGCAGGTCTCGATTTTATTGCCTTTGGTGGCCGGGTTTGCCGGCGGTATCTGCCTGGTGCAGTCGGAGCGGGACAGTTTAGTGTCGGGAGCGGCTGTGGGTATGTTGGTTGCGGCCTCGCTGGCACCACCTACCGCGTTAATAGGAATGGCCTTAAACTTCGGAAACTGGCAGCTAATCAGAAGCGGCGTATTTCTGCTGATAATACAGTTGGCAGGTATACAACTATCGGCAGCGCTGGTTTTCAGGTATATGGGCCAGATAACCATAAAAGGCGTGCGCTTTGCTGATGGAAAAGAATACCTGTTCAGGCTGTCGATGGTGCTTTCGGTGTTGGTAGCAGGAGCACTTCTTTATTGGCAGTTCTCAAAACAGCCCACACTGCAGAAAGCCAGCCTGGCTACAGAGATTACCGAAACGATGAAGAATTCGCTGAGCAATTTAAAAGATATTGAAACGATTGAAGCAAGTGCCCGTTTTACCCAGGGCACGCTCCCGGACAAGAACCCTGTTATCTGTGAATTATACCTGCTTAACCGAAACGACTCATTGACAGATGTTCAGGCGAAGAAGATGGTCGAAAGCCTGTTGCGCAAGCAAATAAAGGCGAAACACTTTAACGCAGATCCGATGTTTGCTATCACAATGCTGGACACAGAATAAATGCCGGCCTAGGAACGTGCTACCACCTGGGCATCCGCCAGCTTATCGTGCAGCAGTTGGTGTTGCGGCAGGCCTGATCCTGTAATGAAGCGGAACAGTAGTACAAACAAGGTCAAGGGTTTGGCAAAATACCGGATGCTGGCGCTCAAAAATGACAGGCGGCCTCCCGCACTGTTCTGTACCTGCAGGCCCACGGCATACTTACCCAATGTTGCCCGGCCGGTGCAGGTTTCGGTTCCGGCAAAATATAACCACCCGAGCAGCACTTGCAACAGGCGTTCCGGCTTCAGGAGCAGCGCTGTTTCATCGCTGCTAATTGTATAATAGTCAATCACCGCTAAAACAATACAAAACAGCAGCACGTCTATCAGCATCGCCCAAAAACGAATTTTCAGGTCCGAAAGAGTTAATGTTTTAGTTGACAGATCTATTTTTTTGCCTGATTCCGCGTATAAACTTTCCATATTGTCATGTATCGCAAATATAAATTTTTCTTTCCTATACTTGAATTTGCTGGTGAAGTTATAAATGAGATTATAAATATTTTATTTTACGACATAATCTCATTGCTAAAGAACGACAGTTGCGGCGCTGCGCGCAGTACTCCTTCATGCCGTAACAGCCATTCTTTGCGCCACAAGCCGCCTGCGTATCCTGTCAGGCTGCCATCGCTGCCAATAACCCGATGGCAGGGAACAATAATACAAAGCGGATTTCTGCCGTTCGCCGCGCCCACCGCCCGGATAACCTTTTCGCCCGACACGGCCCTGGCCACCTCCAGGTAAGAGCAGGTTTTGCCAAATGGAATCTGCTTTAAATTTTGCCATACCTGCTGCTGAAAAATAGTGCCGGCAGGCTGCAAAGGAAGGTCAAACGTTTTCCGGGCACCTGCAAAATACTCCTGCAATTGCCGGATGCACAATAGCCCTATAGCTGGCACAGCAGTTAATGGCAGATCTAAATCTTCACAAAAGCTGACGGCATGTATGGCTTCATCATTCCCAGCTATGCGCAGGCGACCAATCGGAGATTTGTAATAAGTGTTGAAAGTCGCTGTGCTCATTATAAGGTAAAAGTATGATTTTGTGAGCGTATAAGCAACCAAAAGAAGAGGTGGCAGCGCTGAAAGCGACTAAGGTTGTTAAGTAGTCGAATGGCTCAGGCATGGACGCCTGCACTAAGACTTTACACTGACAATTGTATTGCTGTAACAAGCTAAACGGTAAGCAGCGCCTGCCGGCAACGCAGAAAGCATCAACAGGGGCATAAAATCAGTTCTGAAATAAAGTACGGAGCAGGTGTTATTTCAATCATCTTACTGTACAAGTGTAGTTGGAGAGGATTCTGAGGCCATAGTTGCAGATGCCGGGGTAAATTTCTCTACTTTATTATTGTTTGGTTTCAGGCTCATCAGGTATTTATAGATGGCGCGCAGATCACCTTCGTTCATGCCGGCATACATACTCCATGGCATGACAGAGTTAAAAGCATCGGGCGCTACTTTTGCTGTCTGGGCCGCTGGTTGGCTGTATAGCTTAAAACGCTTTATAAACACATCTGCAGTCCAGGTACCTATACCAGTTTCTTTATCGGGTGTAATGTTGGCTGCGCGCACCACGGCTCCATTCGGTGAAATAAACTCAAAACCGCCTGCCAGATATTTACCAGCAACCGGCGCTCCGTTTTCCTGTGGCGTGTGGCATTCAGCGCAGGCAGCAACGGTAAGCAGGTACTTGCCCAGTGCTACTGAGTCTGCCAGCACCACATCTCTGGTAGCTTCCGACGTATTTTTAGGAATGGTTCGCAAAATCAGGCTCATCGGGAAGTCAGGTTTGGATGGGGGCACCTCGTGCTGAACCGGCTGTAAACTGCGGATGTATGCAACAATAGCGTAGGCATCCTCTACAGACAAGTAAGCATAAGATCGATAAGGCATCAGCGGAAAAAGAGGTTCGCCATTTTTGCTCACACCGGATGTTATAGCGCGGTATATCTCACCGTCAGTCCAGTTGCCAATGCCCGTTTCTTTGTCAGAAGTGATGTTTTTTGCGTAAAAAGTGCCCGGAAAGCCAAGAGAATGGTCAAACTTCTCGCCGCCCTGACCAAATGTACCGGCAACGGGAGGACCAGAAAATCGGGACCAGTCGCGGGTGGAGTGGCAGTCGATACAAACAGCCACATGATTAGCCAGATATTCACCGCGCCTCACCAAAACAGGCACCTTGTCGATAGTAATTAATGGGGCCGCATCCACATTCGGTAAAGCACACTTCAGGTAAAGCACCCCTACTGCGGCAGCGGTTACCAGCACTATCAGGGTATAACCTATTATTGCAAAGGCTTTTCTCATATGTATTGCCTAATTAAAAATAAGGCAGGGATAGCAGAAGTACAGGATACATCAGAAATTAATCGTGAAATATCTATAATAAATATTATTAAAACAAATATTTTAAATTTTTAATTTAAAGATGATTTATCTGTAATAATTTTTGAACAGACATAATAAAGAAAAAAGGGACATAGCATATGCTGCCACCCTTGTTGGAACTGAAACCTTGCCTTCTGCTACTTAAACCGGCTTTTGCTCTCCATAATCTTCACATTTTTCACATTCAATTGGAAAAAGTAAGGACTAATCATACTGGTTCAGCAAGTCTACCACGTCGTCAAAAAGTCCATTGTGGTTTGCCTATAGGTATATTTGTTGATGGCAGTGACGATTGTTATGAATCTGTCTATTGTTGATTTGATTTGGAGTGATCCGCAAGGCAAAACCAAAGTATAAAAGGAAGGACGAATGCCCGTTCTGGCCAATTATACCGGCACTAAAGCAAAGAATTTTGAAAGCTGTTATTTATAAAACGCGCGCATTGGCTTGAGCATCAAAAAGCCTTCTTCCCTCCTATTATTGCCTGAAGTATGAAACCGAATAAAATTACGCAGACGCAGCCGATAACGTTGAACCACAGAAAGGCAATGTCGGTGAAGAAATGGCAGTAGAGCACCACCAGTTCGGCCAGTACAGCCGCCCAGAAAACTGCATTGCCACGGATAAATTTAAAGTAGAAAGCGACCAGAAAAATCCCAAGTATGGTTCCGTAAAAAATAGAACCTATGATGTTCACCGCCTGTATCAGGTTATCGAGCAGCGAGGCGTAGGTGGCAAAAAGTATAGCTATCAGTCCCCAGCCCACTGTAAATAATTTAGAAGCAGTCAGATAATGTTTCGGGCTACCATGTTGCTTTACGGACCGCCTGTAAATATCTACCACCGTGGTAGAAGCCAAGGCATTTAATTCGGACGACGACGACGACATGGCCGCCGAAAAAATTACAGCCAGCAGCAACCCGACTAAACCGGCAGGCAGGTATTTCATCACAAAAGAGATGAATACATAGTCGGTATCTCTGGTTTCGGCCTTCGGTGTAGCTTTTTGGATAACGTCTTTTACTTCTTCCCGTATCGCTTTGGCGGCGGCAGTCAAGGCATCTACTTCGTTCTGAGCACTTGCAATTACAGCTGCATCATCTGTTTTTAAGGCGGCCACCAATCCATGCACCGCCTGCTGCTTTTCTTCAAAAGCTGTCGCATACTTTGTTTCCAACCCCCGCATTTCGCCGGCGTACGGTGTGGCGTATACCTTGCTTCTGGCAGCTTCGTTAAAGAACACCGGCGGCTGGTTAAACTGATAAAACACAAACACCATCACGCCGATAAACAGAATCATAAACTGCATCGGAATCTTGAGCAGGCCGTTAAACAGCAGACCCAGGCGGCTTTCTCCCACAGATTTCCCGCCAAGGTAGCGTGCTACCTGGCTTTGATCGGTGCCGAAGTAAGACAGCGCCAGAAACAAGCCGCCCGTCATCCCGGACCAGAAATTATACCTGTCGTCCCAGTCAAAAGAGAAATCTACTATGTTCATCCTACCCATTTTACCGGCCACAGCCACAGCATCGCCAAAGCTCACATTGTCCGGCAGGTAGTGCACCACCATAAAACCCGCTACCAGCATACCGCCCATCATCACAGCCATTTGCTGCGTCTGCGTTACGCTTACCGCTTTGGTGCCGCCCGACACCGTATAAATAATCACGAGCACGCCAATAATTAGGTTTGTAGTGGTTAGGCCCCAACCGAGCATAGTAGAAAGTATAATTGCGGGCGCATAAATGGTAATACCCGCCGCCAGTCCGCGCTGCACCAGAAACAGCAAGGCTGCCAGTGAACGCGTTTTCAGATCGAAGCGGTTTTCCAGGAATTCGTAGGCTGTAAAGACGTTTAGCCGGTAAAAAATAGGTATAACCGTAACAGAAATAATAACCATCGCGATGGGCAGCCCGAAGTAGAACTGTATGAAGCGCATACCATCTTCGTAGGCCTGGCCCGGTGTGGAGAGAAAGGTGATGGCGCTGGCCTGCGTCGCCATGATGGACAAGCCGATGGTCCACCATTTCATGCTGTTATCGCCTTTCAGGTAACCTTCAATGTCTTTGCTGCCGCGCGTTTTCCAGACGCCATAAATTACGATAAAGCCGAGCGTACCCAGCAGCACTATCCAGTCGAGTGGCCTCATTCGTAAATTTTGGTGATGATATAAAACAAGACAATCAGGAAGGCCAGGTTGCCCAGCACCAGCCAATACATACCCTTCCATCTTTTGAAAAAGGGTGGCTTCTCCAGCGGCGGTTCCGTATCAACTGGTTTAGATTTATCTTTCATTATTGATTCTGGTAGATAAAGGACTAGTGGACTTATCGACAAAAGATGAAAGGTTGACAAAATACAAAAGACTTTCAGAAGATAAATTCATTTCCCCTTTACAGGACTTATGTCAAACCGCCCTCGCTTGCCTCCGCGAGTGTGAGCTATCACCAGGCGTCTCGCCTCGTTTTATTGTTTCTGATTTATACTTCCTGATTTCCCATATCTGATTACCCGGTGGCCAATAGCTCACACCCACCGGAGGCAAGCGAGGGCAGCGTAAACAAGTATCAAGACATCAGATCAAGGTTTTTTCAGTAATTTATACTTGATAAGCAGCATTTTATACTTCATGGTGAAATGTTTTCAGTTCATATATCATTTCTTTTGTCCTTTGTCCAGAAGTCCTTTGTTCTTTCAACTTAACTCATTTCTCTGCTTTGCTGCCTGTATCAACATTGTTCTTGCCCAACGATATTAAATTGGCGAACAGGCGGTAAGCGCCGGGCACACCGGCAGGCAGCTCTCTAAAAAAAGCATAGCCAGTATAAATATAATTTCCTTTGCCGTAGGGAGCTACCAGCAATCCGCCGTTTAGCGGCGCCTCGCCCGGGTCGTTAGCCGACAGGATGGCTTGGTATTCTTTGCTCCACTCGCTCGGGAAGTATAGCCCACGCTCCTGCACCCATCCTTCAAAGTCCTGCTGTGTGATTTTGTTGGGCGTGTTGAGTAACGGATGGCCGGGTTGCAGGAAACGAACACTGGCATCCTCCACCGTTACGCGATCGCGGGAGAGCGTGAGCGGGTATGGAGCAATTTCCTGAGTTACCAAGCCATAGCTGTTGTTATACTGCACAATCATGTTGCCGCCGTTTTTCACATACTCCATCAGAACAGGCTGGTAAAATCTGAGCCGATCTACGGTGTTGTAGGCGCGCACGCCCATGATAATGGCATCGTACTGCTGCAGGTTGCTCAGGCGCATGTCCTGGTCTTGCAGCAGCGTTACATTATAGCCAATCTGTTGCAAACTGGCAGGAATCTCATCGCCTGCTCCCATCACATAACCTATGTTTTTTCCCTCTTTTTTCAAGTCGAGCTTTACGATTCTCGCTGTGGCGTCCGGAAAGGTTACCTGCGCCGGAATGTGGCTATACTTGATCTCATACAAGCCCTGGGAATAATTCTTACCACCCACTGTGGCGATGGCTTTTAGCACGCCTTCCTGCTGGTTTTCCGGCGGATATACCATAAAAGCGATTACTTGTTCTGCGCCCTTGCTTTGAAGGCTGAATGGCAAAGTATTAGGTTCCACGCGCCAGCCGGACGGCAATTGCAGCTTCAGGTTTCCGCTCAGATTATCTTTTCCTGCTTTCACCAGCACCTGCACCTGCTTCGGCTCCTGACCAGCAAACATAAATTCTTTAGCCGATACGTTTACAAAAACCGGCGGCGCTACAACAAAGGGACGGTATACCTCGCCTTCTACCGGATCGGTACGCTTGTATACTACCGGTACACTTAGCGTGAGCGGCTGGCCTGCTACCTGCAAATCAAAAGTAACATGGGCGGCCGGCGCATTTTCCGGCATACCTACCTCCTGCTGGTTCGCTATAGCATACATGCCCAGTGTGCCCGGCTGGCGCAGCCAGTAAGGTTGGGAATATGGCATATTTGCAGGTAAAATAGTAGTACTAGTATACTTCAGCGGCTCATTGTTCGCCAGAGACTGGTTAATGGTGGTATCTTTAGAAGCAAAGGTATAATTTATACGTTGCAGCGTAACCGGCACCTCAGCTCGGTTGATTACTTCTACCTGCAACTTTACCGGCGTGCCAGGCGTGGCCGCATAATCGGCGGCTGTAACTTCTACGTATAAACCCATCGCTTCCTGTAGCACATCCTGTAATTCTTCCTCCTTCACGCGTTTCCAATAACTGTCCGGCAGCTTATTCAGCTCTTTCTTAGCCGAGATAAGTATAGCAACTACTGCGGCCGGTTCTGCCGGTTTATAAGCATCAACAGCTTGCTGAATGAGTTTTTCAATTTTTTCGCCGCCTTTCACGCGGCTCCAGCTGGTATTAATGCCGTCAAAAAGTCCCTGCGCTGCTTTAGCGCCTTTCACGTTTTGCAGATACTCGATGGCGCTGCCACGCGTGCCCGATGAGCCAAAGCCCTGGCTCCGGTGCATGCTGCGGCTCTCGGCGGCTATTTCGCCGTAAGATTTGCCCAGCAAAGGGTTATAACCACCTACATCCAGCTTCAGTAAATCTTTGCCATACTTCTCAAACTCTTCCTGGCTTTTAAACGACCAAGCCCCAGTGTTCCACAGCAAGCGCTTGGGTTGCCATACTTCTACATACTTCAGCTGTTCTGGAAACTTCTTTGGATCTCCGGCAGCCGTAAAAGCTTCGGCAGCAAGTATGGCGGAAGCCGTATGGTGGCCGTGGCCAGCGCGGGCATCGGGGGGGAAGCGGGTAATCATCACATCAGGCCGGAATTTCCGAATCACCCACACCATGTCGGCCAGCACCTGCTCTTTGTCCCAGATAGTAAAAGTTTCTTCCGGATTTTTGGAAAAACCGAAGTCGTTGGCGCGCGTGAAAAACTGGTGGCCGCCATCGGTGCGGCGCGCCTGCAGCAATTCCTGCGTGCGTATAATGCCCAAACCTTCGCGTATTTCCGGCCCTATCAGGTTCTGCCCGCCATCGCCGCGTGTAAGGGCCAGGTAGCCGGTGTTGTACAGCTTTTCGTTGCTCAGGTAAGCAATCAGGCGTGTGTTTTCATCGTCGGGGTGTGCGGCTACGTAAAGCACGGAGCCCAGCACTTTCAGCTTTTTAAGGTCTTGCAGCACTTTGGCCGCTGATGGTTTGGCGGGCGCCTGCGCCTGCAAGTGCTGAAAAATGGTTAGAAGCACCGCCAGCAACAAGGTAGTCCGGAGCAGCAAAGGAAATTTTCTCATTGTATAGACTTCTTTTTTCGGATACAGCAGCAGACTGCTGACCTGTAAAGCTATAAAATTTTGCTATGCCATCACACCCTGCTTTTATGCTACAGACAGAAATACACCTTCACCAGACAAACAGCAAAGCCTACCCGTTCAGGCCATCAGCACATTCCATATATGTTTTCTGTTTGTTACAAAAGGCATGATAACATCAGAGAGAATATTCTTACTAGTATAGAATATCAGTTTCAACGCTTTTCATTATACCCTAATAGCACAGGTATAAAGCAGATGCGATTCCAGTACTTGCAGAACAAGGTATAAACCTGATCGGGTTTAGGGAAATTACTGCAGGATGCCGGCTATGCTCTCCTTTGTTAAAGGTTTTGTGATAAAGCCTGAAACTGCGTAACGCTCGGCCATTTCTTTATCTTTTGGGTGAAGTGAACTGCTGCAGATATAGATTTTTGTCTGATTCAGGTTCAAGTGGGCAGCGTTGGCCAGGGCTTTCAAAAAGCCAAAACCATCCATTACTGGCATATTAATGTCTACTAAGATAAGTAAAGGGACAAATTCAGTTTGATGTATGTTGTCTATCCCAGCTATGGGAAAAATACGCAGAATAGATTTAAGTTCAGCAGCACGAGAGGAGTTGGAGCAGTGGTATCGTTCTGGCAAGAGCCA
>Ga0210040_10000143_pt1 | contig 139194 bp, 129 predicted proteins | sample CryGeyCG12114_NA_FD_185462 | JGI IMG/M metagenome (GOLD analysis project Ga0210040, IMG submission 185462) | Groundwater microbial communities from aquifer - Crystal Geyser CG19_WC_8/21/14_NA (SPAdes) (version 2) | ecosystem: Environmental > Aquatic > Deep subsurface > Groundwater | place...
TATTCTCTTCACTTCTTCATTCATTAAGTCTGTTATGGTCGTTTATGGAACATTTCTGTTAACTCCACCGATTTTTAAACGTCGTGTAAAAAGCTTCAATGTCGTTAAATTAAGATCGCAACTCACAACATACAACACAAAAATTGATGTATTTTAGTCTCTATATCTTAAAAAGCTCACAAAGGCGTGAAACTTTCACAATATAAGATTGGTAGACGCTCTATACGATTTACGATTAGATTGCCTGAAAAGCTGTATTTAATAAAAACTATGTCAGTCGAATGAACCAAAGTTTTACCATGAAAATATATGGTTTGGTAGTAAACAATTTTAGAAGCATTGTGTAAGGCGTAGCTTTTGTGAAATCAGTTAATGATTCAATTATCGGCAAAGTTCATGGCATGAAATACCATTGCGATTGCGACTGTTGGAAATAAGAGTAGTGACGCTAAAACCACAGCATCCACCCGACCCTTGGTGTTCACAGTTCAAAGTTCTTCCGGCAGATGGAAGAAGTATATAACTTTTAGTAAAGGAATTTTGGACGCACCAGACAGCAATACTTCATGACATGAACAAAAATGCACCCCTCTGGGAATATACTACGTACTTAACTGATTAAACTAAAGTCTCATCGTAACCCACACTGTGACTTTTAGCTAATTGAAAACGACTAATACAGTAGAGATAATGGTAACGAACTTTCCCGTACAAATAATCAGTTCAATACTCCAAATGGCTCCTGTAAACTAACAAATGCAAACATGAAACTGTTTTTTTTTAAATTCAGATTGCCATAGGTACTAAAGCATGTATGACAAACATGCATACATACTATGCTATTGCTGTACTCAAAATATTTTCAATCTTTACTAACTTTGTAGTCCTTTAGAACACAAGGACTTGTAAGCAGTTAAATATTCATGTTCTATCTTTAATCTTGACGTTTGTATGCAGCATACACTTTTCTAGTATTACCTTGAAAAAGAGTGCAGTTGACACTCGAAACCTTGGTTAATAAACAATAACATCCGAACAACCAATTAATCTAACAAAATGAAACTGTTGTTAACTAACTAGCATTTAAAATCCAATCTGTAGCAAAAATTTGGGTCAATTTAAAAACACAGTTATAAATGTTCACAACTGTTTGCCTTACAAACAACGAGAGCCGAAAAAATATATGTATATGACTGACTGCGCTTGGAAAACCAGTCTTTCAAACGGACTTTTAGTCAGACAAACAAAAAATGATATACTTTCATTTATTTCTGCAAAGTGGTAATGAGTGGAACGGAAATGTTTAATAAGCCTGAACAACACATGAGCTCCAGCTCACACTGGAAAAAGTAACAGTTGGTGTTTTGTTGACCGATATCCGGACCAGTTTTTGCACCTTGGGTACCAATACATGTTATACGCTGGTCTAAACTTGCATACGGACAACTTTTAATAAGTATGTAGAGCACGTAATTTGCAGTCTCACTCACCCAGTCAGTATATTTAATTGCTATCAAAGTGTCATCTTCGTACCCCTATACTAGTATGCTTATTGCTTATGCATACTACAAATATTTTCCTTTCAATTTCTACCCTAGCCCCTATTTCTGCAAATTTTTCTTAACAAATAGTATAGCGGATAAAAAAGTCTTGTTTTTTTCGCTAATGTCCATGCTTTATTTAACTTTATCCAGATTATTCCCAAGGTTTAGAGGTCAACAACTTACAGGCTTCCCAATAATTCAGTTTTGATGGTGAATTCATACAGGATGCAGCATATATATATGCTATGTAGTGTATGAGGAGGGATGAGAGCACAGGACGTCGTTACTAAACGACTGAATGAGAAAGTTTTTATACATGCTGTTGTCTTTTATGGTACACATGCAATGATTGTGTGTATATATAGTGTGCACACAATTTCTGCTCACAAGGTAGCTCCTTTCCCTGTTTCGTGAGGAAAGTGAATTGTGAGAACCCGGATTCCGGATGAATCGATTGTTTTTAAAAAATGATGCCACTTGTATGAAGATACATGATTGATAAATACTGTTCCCACGATAGGCTTCTCAAGGCGGACGGATATCTTTTTGTTGTTGGATTTTTTCATCGTCAAAAAGTGATGCGGATGGCTGAGTTTTCTTCACCATTATGGAGTTAGTTATGGAGTATGTATTTAATTTACTTTTTAGTTAGTAGAGGCTTAAAATGTTGCATTTCCCGTGTTTGCTAAGTAATGAATAAAAAAGGAGATTTGTGAAACATAACAGAATTATTTAGTTAGTTAGTTAGTTAGTTAGTCTACTGTCGTTTAATTTGACAAAAATGTAGTTTGTAGTCATTTTTCGTCCAAATTGTTCTTTTTAATCTCACAACACTATATGCTGCATAGAATTCTTTCGATTTCTAATTGTGACAGCAATTGACTAAATTTTATTTTTCAAACACCCCTAGTTAACTGGCTGAGATGGTAATGGATCCAAAAACGTAAGTTACACCCATCTTGGATCTTTCTTAACCAGACAGAAAAGAAAAGTGTTGTCAACTAAAAATAAATATGCGTTACGTAAAGACGTGTTCTTTTGTTTGACCATGTGATGATAGTAAGCCGGCTGCACACCTTTGCATCACGGGAAATATATTGAGCAAGTACGCGTACAACCGTGTGTCTAAAATGAATTGCATTTCTTCCCCAATATAAATACAATGACTCGTATCCTCTGAAAGGAAACACATGGTCCCTGACTAAAGAGACTTATTTTTTTATCCTATATGGATATGGTCCTGCAAAGAAGTTAAAAATGCATTTCTTGGCCTAGGACATAGCAATAAATGCAATCCATGGTAAATAATGATGGACAAAACTTTTGTGCGTGGATATATCTGTTTGTGTATGTGCAAGGGAAATGTAATATTTCCCTTTTCTAAAGGAAGAAAGTGGTTTCTAAAGAATAAAAGAAGACGCGTGGCCAAGCTGACTGCTTCTAAGTTCTGGCTGTGCAATCACTGCATTTCCTATTGAGCCCAATTGTGCAGTTATTGTATAGCAGTGAATAGACACAGTCACTGAAGAAAATATAAATCTTGGTTACCGTATGGTAAATAAACAGTGACAATAGACCGCTCCGGTTTTAAACTATTCAATAGATCATATCAATACTATTCAATGTGCAGTTATAGTAGTACGCTACGCACTATAGTTGTCTGTAGTAAATCCAAAGGAACGTTTTTTCAAGACCTTTTTTGTAAGACCGACTTTGAAGACGGCCTTTAAATTTTAAAAGTCTTGCAGGAAGTGAAAAATTCTTGTTTTGTAGTCATGAAGAATTTTTGTAGTTACTATGTCTAGTACTTGCATTGCAACTATTTATGCTCCTGGTTTAAATGTTTATTATATATCACTTCAGCAACATGGGAATCACATTTATATCGGTTTCTAAAACAGCCTGCTTTGCACGAAAAAAGCTTAAGGTTTCCAACATTTTTTTGTCCTCATAAATAGAATACTATTTTGATATCAAGAAAAATAATAAAAATTTCATGAATAAAAGTCAATAATAAAACCAAAAAACAATTTCCAGTGCACAATTACATAATAATTCTGATAATAACGTTCACAGATTATAAAAATAAAGTATGCTTGCTCATTCACAAACTAAATATGCCCACAAGATTTAGACCTTTCTTCACCATTGTTATCCCCAAAAATCGTCTTGCTTGCATTCTGCTATTGTTAAACCCCTAATCTTAAACTGCATACTATTCAATAGATCTATAAAGTCGCCATCATCTCATCATCCACCTTAAGAATAAACGAGTCCGAGGATTTTTTTCTCTCTCGTTCTCTCACTCTTATACATGATCCCAAAGGTAAATGCACGTAAAAATGACCAGGTGCACTTGGGAATTTAAATGTCCCAAGTAAAAGTTTCCTTGAGGAAATACGGGAACAAAAATAATGGAACATTGGGCAACAGCTGCTCCTTTTCCACTGCTGTTATGCTCCTTGTACATTATATGTTTGAAGTTCACACAACTATAGCTAACTAACTACCATATAGGACAAGAATACTCATTTCTTGTATACCAATCCCAATTCCATGCACCCGATCTACACACTTGATCAGATCAGATGAAAACCAAGGGGTCTTTTTTTTCATCTTTTTCCCTTCATCGTCTTTATCCCAGTCCTGAACCCTATATCCAGCTCTCCTACATAGGAGTTTAAATGCCCAATGGGATTTTTACATAGGAAAGGAAAGACATTGACCTTCTTTGTACATACAACTATAACATGTATTGACTAGCTACTATAGCTACCTGCTAACGCTTTCTGACAGACCGTCTTAAACTTTTAGACAGTCCTTTTGCTTACACACTGCTTTGGTTAGTTTCATGTATAAGGAATTAATAGCAAAAGAATGGTAGACAAAAGAGCTCCAAACTTTTTTTAACTTGTGGATTACAAGCTTACTTACTTATTTACTCTCTTTATTTTACAACCCTAGTTAGTATACTTATATTACTACAAATGAATTGAGTAACTAACTAACTATTGTAAAATGGTTTAGTTTGTAGAACTACAGTAGTCAACAACTGCTCTTTTGATACAAAAGATGCTTTTCTTGTTACAACCTCAGAGTTAGGTTCGTTATAAGGTTCAGAGTGACTTCATCAAGAATCCACATTGTGAGTAAATAACTGCAGCACCAGAGAGACAAAAGAATGGAACAAGAAGAATGGATCCGTAGGCTCATTTCTTGCTGAATAAATAGAGTGAAAAAGCTGCAGAATGAAGAATAGTAAATACAGCTCGTTAGCTGTATTGTCGGATCATGCTTTGTATTAATGAAGATATGAAGAATATGATTGGTTTCCTCTCATTGGTCATTTATTTGTTTAAGTTGAAGGGTTCAAACAATAAAGAATGGCTTCAACGACTTAATAGTTGCAGCTCAAGTACGGAATGAAAATTTATTGAGTTTGAAGCAAAAATGTATGTGCTGCATATATATTGTCAAGAAATATTAATAAATAGCTTACCCAGAAACAGTTAGTTTTCGTATGCATGACAAGAACCTACTAAGCTCTTAATGGGAGTAGTATTTATCAAACCTTTTAAACCTGGCTAAAATGCTAAATTTGCTTCCCAAAAGTTTAGATGTACTATAGCTATAGTTAGTTAGTTTTAGCCATTTAACATTTCTCTCATTACCCTCAAAACAAAAGTTCATATGTCAAAAATTAATGTTTTTAGAGCAATTGCTAGCATGTACAGCTCCACAAACTGAGATCCTGCAATTGGTATCCCACTGTTTTCACTTTGCTGTTCTTCCATCACGTCTAAGTATGTCCATTATTCTTTCTAATTTTCTGATGTTTCCCCAACAATCTAGACTCCAAACTACATTGACCACAAAAATAAATGCTCTACTATTCGTGGTACTAACTGACTAGAGCGTAAGCAAGAATGAGTTTCTATGCTGTAGTTAGTAGTATCCTACATAATGTAGTAATCAACCTGGATTTCACCGTTTTCTTCAACTTTTTCGCTTTGTTTTACTATACTGACCAGATGGCTACGCGTACACATCAACCCGTTTCGTTAAAATGACCATGAGAATAATGATGCGTTACAGAGTAGAATCGGCTACTGTTATTACAATCCAATCTTCAACTACAACGCTATACTCTGACTTACGTATACTTGATGTTAAGAAGTTTATTGCAAGTTTTATGTTCACTAATGTCTAATTTATAACCAAAAAAAACCACTGGGTCTCAAAATATAAGACAACGAAGATAGAAACATGTGTACTAAATTAGCATGAGAAAAATCTCCAAGATTTTTGACCTCAGTCAGGAACATAATGATATCCATTTGCAATATGTTTTGCGTATATTGTATGCATGGGTCAGTCAACCTTGTGGTCACAATTTTGGTAACTTTTGTAATAATAGAGCAATCCCAATGTTTTAATTTTTTGCCCACACATATTATTGAATTGAGTGGTTTGGTTGCCGCACTGTATGATTCTTAAATCATACATCAGACAGAAGCTTGAGGATATGAAAAGTGTTTGTTTGGACAACTTATGGCACACGCCATAGTTTCTTTGCATGGTTCAGTGTCTGTCCATGATTTGGAGCATATTTGGCTTTGTAAACTGCGGATATTGAATAAAAAAAACTTTTTTTAGCTACATAAGGATTAAGGGGTCATCAACCGATTCCAATCCCTTAACATTTGTCAGCAACGACTTTTAAGCGTCAATATTGAGTGAAAACCGCAACTAAACTTACTCAAAGCTCAAACGTATTAATAAATGCTATGCCTTCAATGTAATCTTATGCAGTATGCCGCATTAGGCTGCCATTGTTTGCATGCATTGACATTAATAGCGAATTGCAATAGCAAATGATTTAGAATATGACAAACGCTATAGTAGATTTTTACACAGGGAAGTGTCTATATAAAGCAAAAATTAAACAAATGAAAGGCATACAATCGATAATGTGCGACCGAATAAAATGTTGCTCATCGACTTTACATCATATTTTTTGTCCAGTACATGAACTCGATCAGACGATTTCAAAACAAGCCACCATTTCAAAATCCAGACAACAAATTAAAAAAACCAGGAGCAAGTTGTATTAAACGAAATAACTAAACTATATGCAATAACATATAAACAGGTCATCCCACCTGGAGAGTCCAGTGGACGAATACATTCGTGTTCTACTGTCATAACCCATTAATTCTGTTTCAAAACTCCATTCATTTTTTATTCCCATCACATAAAGGGATGAAGATTGCATGATTTCACTACACGCTGAAAACATTCCATACCATGAAAATCTGCAGGACATTTCTGTTCTTTCTATCCCTTGATGACTCATAATATAATAATAATAATGAAGGGCTCCCTATATATCTACATATAATGATAGTAAACAACAGTGCATGCAAAGCTCGAATGAATCCATGTGTTCAAACATGAAAGCCAAGTCCCCCCTTGGCACACAAAAAATACCATAACACAGTGCATAAATGAGAGGACCAGAACACATGGATAGAAACTATAATAAAATATTAAAAAATCAATACTGGTTCTGAATTAATGGACTGAATTTTGCAGCCGTCTCTTGGTCTGCCATCCTAAAATCTATATATATATACAACACAACACACATGGCATGTGGGGAAAACTCATGTGCAGAGAGCATTGCAAGTGTCTTTTGACAACACAATGATCATAGATTAACCAGAGGGTTCTCCATACACACACACTGGCACACACGGGTAGAACTAGTAAAACCTGAAACAAATGCAGACTCGATCAGAATCTATTGCTTTGGTCATTAACATCTCCCGTGTCGCACGTCCCAAAAGCCGAATAATACATTGCATCGCACTTATTCCATACATCACTTACTCACCCATGGGCTTCCAGACTTGAATTCAAAACGTATATAGTTCGCTAGTAAGTGCGTACCTTTACATTTGCTTACTTACTAGCTGCATAGTAAGTATGACACTGTTGTAAATTGTAAACACTACAAATAGTGGTAGTAGTGTAGTATTAGCAATCATACCGTACAGAGACGGGTCTTCATCAGAGGGTACAGACAGGGACTCACTTATAATTTCATACATGCCTTTGTATTGACACAGGAACGTTCCATGTACGAGCATTTTGGAGAACACCTGGCTTCAAATCCTGTGTACGCATCCAACCATGGTAAATATAGGGACAAAAACGGGTCCTTTCCATCATGCAAAACTACATGTACTTGCTACCTTTGATATCCACAACATAGTACATACATGACCCCTTGAGCTACCCCCATACTAATAATGATAATAATGATTGAGCCTATGGTTGCTTACTTTACTAACTTACTTACTATATACTAACTAACTAACTAGCCAGAGATAAGGGACATGAAAATGATAAGACTGATTCTGACTGACTGTACAACATACCTATATAGTAGTAGTTGGTTAGTTAGTTCTCACACACAATGCACTTTAATAAAAGGTAGTAGTAGTAGTAGTAGTAGTAATAGTAGTCAGCGGCAGCTGATTTTACTGTAAAGGAAAATAATGCAGGAGCAGAAAAAAAAACCAGGGCCCTATGTTCACTTTTGGAAAGGGAATTAGAGTTAGAAAAAATAAAAGTTTCAAGCTTTTCGTCGTTTCGTTTGGTACCTTTACGATCTAGTCGCGTGCCAGTTAGCGAGTTAGTTAGTTAGTTTCTATACCATTCTGACTGACTGACTATATACCTTTTTATCTACCTATCTACCTTGAGTTAGTTTGAGTACCCCAGTTACCTACGGCTTTTCCTTTCCTACCATCCAATACACTTACTTTAATATTATGATCGTCTGCCATAAGTAAGTAAGTCAGTAAAAGTTCCAAGTCACTCAGTAAGTTTGTATGCATTGTAGTACACACACACACATAGTACACACCCAGGCAGACACTTTACCTCAACTCCTTGCTAACTACATAGACGTCTCAAGCTGCTCTACTTGTCCGGCACACTTGTTGACTAGTAGACCTGGGAGAAAGAAGTGTTGCTCAAGATTTCCCAGTTTTACACAACTACAGCCCCACAACTAACTAACTAACCAAGTACGTATGATCCCGATTTTGATTTATTTAGCATCAATCTCGACGGCAGAATTCGAACTAATCTACTTGATTTCAGTAAATTTGTGTAAAATCCAATCCGTGTCGTGAGTTGTAGTTAGTTGTGTGTGTAGTGTGGTTCTTTTTTCTCATCATGCAACCGCAATTGTTTATGACGGAGACTTCGGTAGGGAATGAGACTCCCGGTGATTTAGCCTGTTGTCAACCTCAAGTGCCAGTGCTAGCTGAGCTCATGTGCACAGAATTGGCTGACCATGGGGATGAAGATGAGTCCGGTCTAATGAGGTCAGTAAGACGAGCTGAGGATTTGGATGAGGATGGATCTGTGGACTCGTATTTGGATCCAGTGTTGCTTAACCATGTGGATGTGGTGTCTCGACTTAAATTCCTCGAGTCCAAGATGGACCGACCCAGGGATTATTTCCGATCTTCACCTAAGGATGAGGTGCTTCCCTACATGCGCAAAATGGTTGCGTCGTGGATGCTCGAGGTCAGTTTTTCATTTTTTTTTGCGGAGAAGGGTCGGTTGATGATAGTAACATATGTATTTATATAATACAGTATGGAGTAGATTACAGTTGGTTAGTTTATTAGTTTGAGATTTTTAATGTTCATGTGTGGTTTGGTTAGTTGGACTAGACAACAAAATATAGGTTGTATGGAACCCATTATTTGTGTGGTTTGTTTTCTGTATGTACACATGAATGAGTGAGTGAGTGAGTGAATGGACAGTTGAATCTCCATTCATTTTCGTAATGATACATTGGCGTGGGAAATCAAGTCATGTAGGGAAAAGTTAAGACTTGTTTAATGCATGTGTGTATTCTGCATTCCCAAAAGGGTAATTCTTGCGGTGTGGTGTAAATGAAGGTTTGCATGCATGGGACTTTTATAACGGTATCTACTTAATGTTTATAAACGAAAGGGTGTAGGACATACTAAAAGCATGCTTACTGATGAAATGAAAATGTTACAAAGTTTGGATATTCACACTTGGAGAATAGATGTATGCATTTTTTTGTTTTTCAATCAGAGTGTGTCTCACCTCTATCAAATTAAAATTTCGATCATGTTTAAAAACAAAAATGCATTGAACCATAGCATTTATCCACTTCCACACCACCGTCATTCATATTCAATTGTTAATAGTCTCCTTATTCCACCCATGGTCATACCAAATATATTAAAAAACATTCCCTACACTAGCATGCTTTGATGTGCATCAAAAAGCGAATAAAAGTGAATAAAGTGAACCTTTTCTTGTTACTATCCCCATCTCACTTGATTCTACTTGAGTGATTTTCAATGATTTCCATGAACATAAGCATCCTGAATTTGTCTAGGCTTTGTAAAGTTTGTTCACACGATGCTTGTTGAGAGCATCCTGAGAGATTGCTCACCCACCTAACTTACTATCTTGCATTGTACTCATTGTCATCATAAACTGTAATTAGTCAGTTAGTGGATCCTTGGGATCTTGGAAAACTGCACTTACACTTTTTCAAGTATCTTGTGTTCTACCACTGACCCATGCCATATACTACTTAAACATAACAGATACCTACTAACTAACTGACTAACTGACTGTATGATGATAATGTCGGCAGGTGTGTGAAGAGCAAAGATGTGAAGAAGCTGTGTTCCCATTAGCAGTGGCTTTACTGGACCGTTTCCTCGGAACCTGTACCATTAAGAAAGAAATTCTGCAGTTGATCGCATGTGTTTGTCTCCTGGTGGCTTCCAAGACAAGACAATGTAACCACTTCTCCCTGGAACTGCTCTCATGGTACACTGACAGCAGTGTGTCACCGCAATCTCTACGGGTAAGCGCAGTTATTACATTTCACTTCTCAGGAGTTTCTTTCATCATCATCTGGCCAAAGTCAGTCAGTCACACTAGTGGGCTCCTCTGTAGTTAGTTGGTTAGTAATAATGATCGTAATAGCTCTTTTCCGTAAGTTCCTGGGACTTCATGCTTTGGTGGCAGCAGTCACTTGCTTACTTGCTTACGTCCTTGTTGTCATCTTATGTATATGCATATTAGTTGTTTTTCACATTGTGTTTATGATTATTACCATGGGTCTGACTTTTAACAACTCGTAGCCACTTGTCCCCGCATGGCATGCGTCAGCGATCACAGAGCGGAAGAAGAGCCAAGTCGATTTCCTTCAGTGTAATATATAGAGATAGTGGTGGCAGGAGCTGCATAATTCACTGGGATTACTTACTGGTGTGTCTTATGGGTTTTGGATGAGAGAACTGATGATAAGCTGCAATTTTTTACTTCTTCCCCAAAGGATTTCTATATTGAAGCGAAACGGAAAACAAACAAGTGGTTTAGTTAGATAGTATGTTAGGAGTGGATTTCGTATGATGGTTACAGTAATTGTACTACAGAAATGAATGAGAAAATTGGAAGACTGGAAAAGCGTGGCAAAAGGATAAAAAGGTTCTTTAGCAATGGAATATATATGCAAGGAGTTGAGCGAGAAAACAATGGGTTTACTGATACATAGTAGTTTTATTGCGCTGTTCATTAGATTGTTACCAACTATTTTCCAAGTTTGATAACAATGAAAGCAACTTACCTGAGTTACAGTGTGAAGTGAGCACTGAAGGAGAACCTTCACCGAGTCCCCATAATTTCCATTCATGCAGTGTTCGTGGCACTTGAAAAATTTTGTTAACGTACGATTATTATATGGGATTGTAGGGAAAGCTGGTTGTGATTTTTTATATTGGGTGTATGAGACGTCCGTCGGAAGTAAAGCATTATGTATGCAAGGAAGCCATTTTTTAGTAGTTTAGTGACTAGTGAGTGTAGTAATGCTCTACAACACGCCAATACATATATTTGACTAATGCACGTTCTATCTTGAGGGAAATATAAATGACAAATGGTAGTGTTCCACTATTGCATATGAATGTGTACTATACTCACTCAGAGCATGGGTCTTTCAAATTTTCAAATGAACTCAAGTGTAGTATACAATGCATATGAACAATCATTCTTTGGATTCACTTTTTCTGTCTTTTATTGATGACGGCCGAGTACAAAGTCAGACGTGTATATTAAAATGGCTGTAAGCGCAGTACACAGTACTTGGGAATCGCAATGAATGCTAATCATGTAGATTTTATACCTTGTTGACACTACTTAAAGATTTGGACAAAGGATTTTTTTTCTCCCTTGTGATTTGCATTACGAAAGAAGGCGTACGAGCTCTTTAAGTGACTAACTGGAAATTTTAACCTATCATACCATGAAGGCATATAATAATGTTTCATTCATAAATGAAATCACCACACGAGGTAGTACAAGCAAAGTAATAACTATAACTATTACCTTTGTAATCGCAGAGGAGTAAACTAGTTGAAAGGTATAAAATGAACGGATGTTGTATGGAAAAAATAGAGGCCCGTCTTTTTATTTCACGGGTACTTGGGTTCTTGTTCTTGTGTGTATGAACTCTCCAGCAAGTCAAGATTAGTTGAATATGCATTCATATATTGCATTTGAGGATAGGAGTGGAGTACCCTTTATATTGCAAGGGGCTCTACAAGTTTCGCTTCTGTTTTCTATCCAGCCGGATGGACAGCTTTTATCTTATCTTTTTATCAAGTATCAAGTATGGAGAAATACTCGTTAGTTAGTTATAGGTTAGTAGGTAGCACTTTTTTGTGTACTTGAGTACAGCAGTTGATTCCACAATGAATGTTTAGCCAGTTGGCCATTCATTAGCAAATTGTTAAGGATGAGAAAAGACTGGTTGTATTAAAAAGTGAAAGGAAACAACGTTTTTTGTTTGTATCCCGTACGTTCTGGTTTGGCGGAATGGATGAAATAATTTGGTACTTGTGGCAAACATTGCGTAAGTGAATCATTATTTACGGATTCCTTTTTATTGCTGGGTGAAGGGGATGAATGTTTGGTGAAAAAAATATTCTAGATTTTGTAGTCTTGAGAATTTGATAAAAAACTCAAGTTGATATTGTGGCCAAGGGAGCGCAAAAAGTTTTGACAAAGTTTTCCCTTCCCACAAGCCAGTTTGTGAGACCACTACACATGTGTCAGTATTCAGTATATTGGACCTCATGACTAGGATGTTAGTTAGTTAGTCCTCGTTTGGGCCACATGATTTGTACTTCATAACTCACGGATGAGAAAGCCACAATGTCCACATAGGGTGATGTTAATTTCTGGGAGAAATTTTTTTCTCTCTCCTTCACCCATTCATTCATGGTTTTTACAATAAAAAATGGGCATGATGACGGTAATGACAATGGGAATAATGAGAAGACGAGTAACTCTTGACAGTGAGAAGCGCATCTTTATGAAACTACGGTGGTAATTGAAGGTACATTAATTTCCCAACCATGAATCATGTAGTGCTACCACATATTGGGGTAAAAAGATACAAATAAGTAAAAAACGCATAGTATATCAACACCAAAGGTTGAGTAAAGCGTGTTCACATATGTATATTGTCAGTATTATGTTTATTGTACAGAACATTAGATATATGATCACCTACTATTAGTGAGGCACTACAAATATGTGTGTGTAAAAGTCAAATTTCTATTTATAGAGTATTATGATCGTGGTCATCAAAACTGTTTTTAAGGGTTCATCACCACTCACTGCTGGTTAAGAGTTATGTTCTAGATGCAATGCTCATTTGACTCTTGTATACGGTTGTATGTACAACGCACATATTAAATACATATGTCTATTGGTGAGTAGTGTGTACGTATGTATAAATGCGTGGAGTGGATTGGATTGTTGTGCTCATACTCATGATGGGGTTATGTTATGTAGTGTACGGGCCCTACCGTACAACTGATATAAAGAGGAAGCCTAGCTAATTAAGAGGCACACCTGGTATCCTTTTCCCTGTCTACCAAGTCTATGACATTTATCTTGAAAGGAAGTGGATCATCTTCGCAGGAAGTGGAAGATCCTCATTCACTAACACGATGAGCGTTTATTAGACTGTTTAGCTAAAGCCACCCACTCTTGTGTGGGTGTACACACTTTTGACTCTGTGGGCTCCTAATCACCATTCGCAGATGACTCTGCATATGTATTATAGATAGTATCTATCTAGCTGGTATTTGAGTGTATGAATACAGCGCATTATTGATTATCATCTGTGAAAAAAAGTGAAATGAAGTCAATATTTTTTACTTGACTTTTTTCACATAGTTTCTGTTTGCTCACAGTGTAGTGTGTACGTAACTAAACTAGACTTATTAATGCTTTAAGAACCTATATATCGTTATTACTTATGCTAATGAGAAGTATTGTGTCATATTAAGATGGATTCAGATTTCTTAAAATTATTTTTTACGACCAGTCGACAGGTTTTTTTCTGAACGGATGCAAGCAAAGGGCCTTTCTTGTGTTTTAATATCAGTAAGATATGAAAGTTTATTGTAGTTAGCTGGGAGGAACTCATCCGGGCACCTGCAATAGTTAGATTTCCAGCATTTTGCAAGCCTATACTAACTGGCGAAGAGAAAGGATTATTTAGTATCACACTATAGGTATGCGTGACTGTCTGTCTGTCTTACATGAGACATGGAGATGAACTCCAGAGGAGTGATAGCCAGGACTTTGTAATAAGCTGGTAACAATGAGTCGAATTCCACACCCTTTGAGCCCTTAGCTAACTCTTGGCGTTCTTACTGTACATTAGTTGGATTGCGGTGGAAGTTAGTTAGTTACACGAACTCATGAACTATTTATGTGCGTTCTTGTGATTGCTGGAGCTTAACAGAAATACAATTTCGAGTTTGTTTCTTTCTTGCTCTCATTTCCTTCCTTTGGATCATCATCCGGCCCTTGGATTGTCCAACACAACTATAAGTCAAGTCCCCACCCATCCTTTTTAGTCAGTAATGTTATGCATATTATGAGTGGAAAAGGATCCATCCATCCTGTCCGAACTGAACTAGTTCCTTTTGCAAGGGTAGACTATTATACAAAGTCTACCCATGCTGGGAGTAAAGTGGACTTGAATGTGACTTTTTTTCTTGCTAGTTAGTTAGTATGTACTACAATCTTCCCCTTTTCTTTGTTTGTAATCCTTTGCTCACTCACTCACCTGAATTCATAATGATATGATAATTTTTTTTCTCTGTTGTCCATAGGCGTGGGAACTGATGATCCTCTCACAACTCAACTGGGATGTCAACATTATCACTGCCAATGACTTTGTGGATTTCCTTTTGGTCCGAACTTCTGGTCAACCTTCCCAACCAAATAAGCATTCTTTGCTCATCAGAAGACATGCCAATACTTTTATTGCATTATGTTCTACAGGTACTGATTTGTTTGGAAGTTTGTACATGATTGAATATGCAGTCTGGCTTTAACTTCCAATAATATTACATGGCTTTATGATTTTTTTATTTCTTGTTAGGTGTAGTTGTGTGAGAGTAGATATGTAACAGTGGATAATTAAGCAATTGTAAGTTTTAAATTAAGCATGTGGTTTCCAAAGGATTGCAATTAAATTGCACGTGACTAATAGTTTATGTGCTGTAAGTGCTATAATTCACTAACAATTCAGTAACTAGACCAGGCATGGAGAGTTTTGAGACGCTATGGAGGTGTTAAGGAGAGAATGAAACCGCATTAATTTACTTGCTCACTGCTCACCTACTGTATTATTATTGCTATAGAGCAACGTTAGTATTCCTTCCACAATATAATAGATTTTAAGTTGTGAGCGACACTTCCGATTCTTTAGTTTTGCTCTGGTTCTCATGGCTGACCACACTAGGTAAAAAACTGGGAGTTTAGTTTGCAAGGCTATATTACGTTATACTAAATGCATGGAGCTCCCGTTCATTCAACGTTTGTATGAAGGGAAAAAGGGAAAGAAAAAGAAAGAGATCCTGGGACCTTTCTTTCTATTATGCAAGGACTTTTCTTTTATCTTTTTTTTTCCTTGAGAAGACAAAAAATTTCTATTGAATTCAATAAATGCTCATATAGCTCTCCCTTCTCCCTTTTGTAGTCTGTTGTGAGAGAGTTGAAAAGGTCGCCGCATATTATCTCAAATCAGTTGTATGTTTATAGTAAGGGAGCAATCAAGGGATCGTCCTTCCCAATTTAAAATATCCAGGGTAGGCCATGCACTTTGTAGTGGGACTAACTAACTAAGAGCAGGAATAATATTTTTGTTGGTAGTATAGGTAATATGCCCCAAGACACACGTGCACTTTTCTGCTGCAACCTTTCAGCTCATATTTTACTACTTTTGATGTTGGGTTTCCTTGCATTCAATGTCAATGTACTATTTAGTTAGTTAGTGATTGCCCTCTATAGTGATTTATTTTTCCGAAATCTTGGGATAGCGCGTTTAGTGGACCAAGGTCGTAGGTTGCACCACGCAAATGCAGGTATATATACTTGTGTGTAATTTGAAAATTTAAAGGGCTTCAATTCAACAGTTTTCAACTTGATTCTCAAACAAGAGGCGAACTGTTTATTTTCATGATAATGTTAGATTGTATCTTTTAGATTAAGAAAATGTGGATGGGAACAATGGAATTAAAAAAGTCAGTCATGTATTATTAGATGAATAGGGCAGTAGTACATTGTATGGTGGCAGGCATGGAGTCAGTAGTCAGTCATATCTTTCCGTTTATTCCATACGGTTCCACCATTACATTGTATTAGGAGAATTTGTTAACTCAAACATAGAACTGGTTAATTTTTTCTGGAAACGACCACCTGGCTTATTGTGTTCACCATGACGCTTGAAATGCTGTCAGACAATGTAATTATGCCAATGATCATACTACTTTATGAGTTTTTCATAGTTGTAATATGCTAGCTTTGTAGCTTTTCTAATATTTCAAAAATGTATGATACAGTAGCTTTAGCTTTTCCATATAAAACGGAGTGATGAAAAATGTTTTGTTTTTTCAATTTTATGCATTTTAGTTTTTCTTTTAATGTTTTAGAACCTCGCTTTGTGGGATTGAAACCATCTTTGATAGCCGCATCAGCCATTTACACAGCAGTGAAGGGGATGCGTCGCCATGATCCCAAGCTGGCCGCATCTTTGGCCAATGTAGCTGGCATTTCAGTTCAAGAGTTGGTGAATGTGTCGTCCTCTATTGACCAAGTGATCTCATCAGAAATGGCTGTTCTGGAACAACAAACCATAGATCTGCCACATTTGAAAGCTAGTAGTGCAATGATGAGTTCTTCCAAGTTTTCTTCGTCATGTGGGATGTCCTCACGTCAAAATACTCCGACAGATGTCCAAGACGTAATTGTGTAGTCACAGTGAATATATTTGTGAAATGAGAGCGTTAAAAGGTTCAGTGAGTATATTGAACAGTGTATTAACCGTTTGTACTTTAGAAAGTGCCGTCAAACTAAAGCTCAAGGGGTTATTTAATTTATTTGTATGATAAAATTGTGAAAAGGTAGATTAACTAGTGTTGGTATTTGCATTTGTATCTTGTTGGAAATTGTCATATTCTTTGTATAGTATGCTGCATAATGATGATGATGGCTTTACAATTTACAATGTATTGTGTGCTTTGTTTTCCCAGTTCCGTGAGATTGCTGATGCAGATGTACTATACTGTTGATGGAGAGTCATTTTTGAAACATAAACTTGCCCGGTTTTTCAGTTATTATCGAGTTAGATTGAACAATAATAGTAGAGTTTAGAAGAGTTCATATAAATGTATTGAGTTTTGTTTTGGTACCCAGAAAATGCGTTTTATAATATTGACTTATTTTGGATTTTATGATTTTGAACTAATATTGGATTTTGGGGCTCTGTCATACGAAGGTGACTTTACATGGTATTTGATTACACATGCGTGCCTTGGTGCAAAGGAGCCAGATGAACAAAGGTGATTTGCTTGTAACTACTGGGTTTATTTGTAGATATAATATCAAAGGGGTGAGCCTATATTTACATAGCACGTCAAAGTTGTTGACCAAGTTATATAATACGCAATAGTGAATGGGAAAGAACATGCCGTATATGAATGAATTGCTGTTAGTATATATATCGTTAGTAATATAGATTCTCATGTATTGTCAGAGTCAGCGATATGGACCAGGTGCACTTACACTTACTTAGAGAGTTGGCTTTAGGGGTTCAGTGTTTGAAATATGAGTGTGTTTGTGGAAATGTATGGTAATTATAAATTGGAAACAGTGAGTCCATAGGTTTAAATCTCAGTGACTTGATCTCACCACATGCATGGATTTCGCGAATTAAAAAAAGTTAATTGCTACTTTATTAGACATTGTCTCTCCTCAATAAGCATATGTATATGGTGAAAAGTGAATGTTTTTAAAGGCCCTTTTAAGTGTACTTATTGTTAGCTACTGTTTTGCTCAAAGTTGAAAGAAAACCTGTAATATTTGCATATATAGCGTCTCATCCAAAGACGAAGATTCTAGTCCCATGTTTGTTAAGTTACAGTTCTACATTTTTGGTTTCATAACTTTATGGTTCGTTTGTTTCATGCAATTCGTTCATGCAATTGATGTAATGAAATACACAAGTGGATAAAATAAATTGAAAATGTTAAAGGAATGCACACATATAACTAGAGGGTTTCTGAGCAATGCATTTTTTATTAAAACCATGACTATCGATGCAGTTGCAAACAAGAGAGAGTAAAATGTTACAAAACCTATATATTATATAAAATCTAAAAGAAATACACAACAACAATTTTTCTTCATTATCAGTTCTTTTGGTTAAACATTTAAAAAAACAGGACAGAAAGAAGATATTATTTTTTGCATATAATGAATATAAGTAGTATAAGTACTCAACAAAGAGCATAAAAAGAATAGAGGCATCAGCCTTTGTAATTCTTATCATAAGCTAATTGCTACTTGGAAAATCTTGTTCCACAAGTTTCCTATCATCATTCTCATCCCCCACATGCTTTGATTTGCTGTCGCAGTTGTTTGGGGTCATTTCCCCGCAATGATTTTTTTGTCCCACATCATGAGAGTTCCTTAAGTCCGTAATTGTTTCAAGAGATCGGGGTTTTATATCATCAGACTGAGCAAGATTATCAGCCACTGAGCCGTCGACTTCTGTTGATGAGCCGGGGAAGTCCAACTCTTCCTCATCCGTACTTAAGCTACTATCACTAGTACCATTGTTTCCTAAATATTCCTCGACATCCTCCTGCTGGGGCGAATAATTCTTTTCGTTCACCATGCAAAATTCGTCTAAAGTCAAACGTCAAAGATGCAAAACTAATTAACATTGTAATTCAAATGCAATAGCAAATTAGCAAATTATATTCTAATCATCACCTTCAGCATCATCTGCTTCCTCCATATGATACATTCCCTCGTACATTTCTTCATCATCGTCATCAGACGACGAGCCATCCGAATCAGAGAGCGTCTCATCTCCATCAGGAAACAAGCGTTTTGCAACTTTATGACGCTCACCGTCTAGTTCTTCTTCATCGGAGGTATCTTCAGAATACTCATCATCTCCATCAACTTCATCACTTTCATCACTTGAGCCATCGCTGCCGTCACTGCTGTCCTCGTCTTCTAGCTCTTCCTTGTCCTCGTCCCAGTCCACATTCTCTTCTGTTGATAGACTAAACATCATAGGGTCGTCCAATTGGGGGCACATTAAAGATTCGGGATCTTCTACTCCTTGCGAAAGAAAATCCTCGTAGTACTGAGATCCGTATGGGTTTTCCAATTTGGAGGATACACCCTGAATAGTTGAAGTGTCAAAACAGTCATCATCAGCATAAACGCCATGATATTCCAGACTTTCATCAAATTCAAGACCATTTTCATCCTCATCAGAAAATACGAAGTCAGCATAGTCAAAAGCACTTTCAACACTATTGTTCACAACTTCGTTTTGTTCAGCTGCGGGAGACTGTGGTACTATTTCATCTTGGGGCCCTGAGCCTGAATCATCAAAATTTAACTGTCGTACAGCTGATGAAAGAGTTGTCGATTGATTTTCAGGTTTCCTTGTAGCCGTTATTTTGCCTTCAAAGATGGGAGAAGCACCTAAGCCAGTGGCTTGGGGCTGAGCGCCATTTTTTAAAAGAGACATCTCTGGGGAATGTGACGACTGTTTCTTCTCCTCAGTTTCTTCTCTTTCATCGGTAGTAGTGCCTAGATCCATATCAACAGTCATGTGCGACGAGTCTTCGTCGAGTTCTTCCATTTCTAGAGTACTTAACAAGTCTTCATTTGGCTGGTTATCAGTCACAGACGAATCAGGGGAAGACGTGGATGAGGCACTAGAGGCTCGACTACTTTCATTGACAATACTGGTACTTGTACTGGTACAAGTAGCGTTTTTTGAACTAAATCCATACTTAGGAAGAAGTTGATCTAAAGTATACCGTCGAGTAGACTTTTCTGACTGCATCCCACGTTCCTCAATCAAATCCTTGGCATTACTCCAGGTTATTTGCATAGTTTCAATTCTTTTCACTTTCCGTGGAGGAGTAGCAACCTGCAGATAAAAGTTTTTTTCAAATTTAATTTAGAGGATAAATAGCGAAATGTGATAGATATTTCGTTTAAAAAAATTGAGACAGCAAGTCTGACCATGCAAGAAAAGTTCACATCAAGAGATGATTATAAACTATAATTTTCGTTCCAAAACGTACCACAGATGTTAAACTTGGAATCAAGTGATCCATGATGTCTGGAGCTATTTTTTCCGTACTGCGATCAATAGTGTCCACCGGGAACTGTAAATACAATGTAAATAGTCATTATAACAACTGCACAACATTAATATTAATATCTATAAAGCCATGCAGTGAGATATACATGTTACATATTATGATTTATTTATTACATTTTGATTGTATGCACTAGGATTGGGTTGTGATTTCGAAAAGAAATGCTCCCAAGACTCCCCATCTCCCATAAATCTTGTTTGGGTTATACAATCAATGTGGCTTACAGCCCACAAGAGATTGGACTCACACTCCGTATATTTTATCATGTGAATGGGAGCCTGTCCCACAATTAGAATCTCAGGCAAATGTGGCAACAAATAAATGTAACCTGTAAATAAAACCAAAATTATTTTGAACTCACACTATACTACTAGCCGCCATAATAAAGGATAAACTATGAATGACTTACATGGGTAGTCTGGACGAGACGAGCCAGCCCAATTAATCTCCAAACGGACAGTTCTCTTATGAACATGAACTGAATTCATATTCATTAAAAGTGCCTTGGCAGGAATATACGAGCCTATTGCTCCCAAATAATAGTAAGATGAATCAGTTAGATTGGTAGGGGCACGAATAAACAGCCATTTGTATCCATATTTAGTCATTGGCATGTACAAAAAGGGCAGGCTGTGAAGTTCGTCTGGATCTTTAGAATAGTACATAACCTTCGGCCAATTCAAATCAGTCGACCAAGCATAAAGTACAACTCTGCCGTTGGGCAACACAAATAGTTGAAGCTCCTTACAAACTCGGCGAACCACTGGAAATATAATCAACTTATTAAAATCCCTTAACATCATTATCATGGATAGATTGGGTAATTTTACTGCACGAATGCATGCTAACCTGGAGGAATATCAACCGCAGAGCTGTCATTATGTGTGCCATTTTTCATTACACTCAAAGGTGATGAGTTCATTGCTTTAGCACTACTTAAAACAAGTTGTTTGGAAGACTCTGGAAAGTTGTCAGCAGAAAAATCCTCTAATTTCCTGTTACAAAAAATATACAACAGTTAGTTTGATTATATTCTTCACAACCATATTACGTACTGACGCAGATAATACCAAAAACAAAACCTAAAAGGCAATGTAATGCAAATGAACAGTGAGGAACTTACGGCTTAGGACGCTTTGCTTTGGGACTGTCTTCTAAAAATAGGTCTCGAGATCGAATTCTCAGAGTACTTCTAGACGAATCTTCTTCTTCATCCCGAACAGCTGATTCAGTTCGCTGCAATATTTTAGTCCTTCTTTTTTCTGCACTCATGATTTTACCTTGAATAGTCTTCAGTCTTTCGGTTTGCATCTTATTACTGGAATTTTCACCCCAGATAATTTTTTTCATTTTTGAGTCTGTGATAAATGAATCACGAAGTCGATGTGGAGGTAAAGCTGCTCTTCTTATGCGAAAAAATGGTCCACTTTCCAATAACTTATAGTTCATCTACAGAACATCAGTGAGATCAGGTTCAATAGAAGAGTAGGCAATGACAAGTACGAGATCAATTGGTAAGATTAAGAAAATAGTTGACAAGTGAATGACTAGTTCAGTTTCAGAACAATATCCAAGCTGTAGAAAGTTCACATCTCTTAAGAGACTAGAGTCACTTCAACTGTAGTGAACAAAATCTCAACAACCAGTGCAACCCAAAGGGTAAATTCATTTTCCGGGCACGTGCAAAAATTGAGCGGTTTGAGAGATGGTTATTTGACTTTTGACGCTTATCTTGATCTTTGAGATTCTAAAGATACAAAGTATATTCTTTCTATGCTCCTAAGTTCGTGCATGTATTATCCCTAGCTCATCTCATTGACATAATTCTTTCCTTGTATTGCATTTACATTCAGTACTACATAACCCTAATCCTGAGGAAGTGTGTAATAGTGAGCTAAGAGATATATTTTCATAGATTAACGTTATATATATTAATGTTATATGGTAATCTACTCCTATAACCACAAGATTCATCAGCCTAGTATCCGACAATGTTTGTTTTAATTAATTGTGAGTCAGTGAAGTAAGTCGGTAAGAAACAGCAATAAACATAAAAAACCCGCAAATCAAATTGAATTCAAGTTTCCCGGCTTACCATAGTATCACGTTCTCTCTCTGCCGACTCTGCAAATCGCCAGTTCAAAAGACTGACTCTAGGCCTCAATCTTGATCGAATATCGCCATCCTCGCCATTCATGAGCATACTTTGAAGGCATGTACATTCGAAAAAACATTTTGGCTTCCCACAATGACGTCGAATAAAAGGTTCTTGCTTTAGGGAATCACAGACACAGCCTAGTCTACAGTACGGGGCATTACAGTTAGATTCACAACCATGACAATCTGGTAGTGGAGGCATGGATGTAGTTCTCCAATTTTCATCCATGGGGACATACACGTCCATTTCAGTCGTGTAGTTCTCATAGTCTCTTACAACAACGGTTGATCCATTCACAAGTAACTGTTTGCTTCCAAGCTTTTCTAGCACCACTCTTTCATCTTCAAACAGTCTTTTGTTTTGCCTACTGTAGACTCTATATCTAGGAGAATGCTCTTTGTCCTTCTGCTTTTCAGAAGAATTCTGATTTTGGGATGATAGGGATTTACTGCAACAAGGTATTTCTCCATCTTCAACTAACATGTCTTCAGGGGCAAACTCGCCCAAATCGTCAGGTTCATCTTTAATACTGTTAGATTCTTCATTTTCAACATCATCACTTTCGGTCTCCAAGTTGACACCTTCAAATTGAGCGGCTGCAAAAAAAGTAATCACCAAAAGTTAAAAACGATTATAAGCAAAATGAAAAATAAGAATCTATTGTGGAAAATATTAAACTATTTGTAACGTGATTGAATAGGTCCCATTTAAAAAAATTGCTGCTCTGCTTTTTTAGTTCGTTGGCAGCCAAATTAATCCTTATGTTGTTCCAAAAATGCCATACAAAATATTAGCTCCCAATGCTCCCAAATACTTTCACAGCATGAAAACAATTATAAAAATTTAACATTGAAAACATGGGTAGAAAAAAATGACACGAGGGTGGTCATATATTTGGAAGTTTTTGTGTTAATTTTCTTCAGCATTTTTCAAAATCGATTGTCGATTTGGGATTGAAATTTTAGTTTGCATAAAACGTTTCAACATCTTTGGATTCTTAATAAAGATTTTACGAGGGATTTTTCTAGCTACATTGTGAATGAAAAATGACAACAATAGAAAATAGGACAAACAACGTGTTTAAAACATTTACAGTGAAAAATTACCTGCATCATCTATAAAACCCGGGTGAGATTCCAGGTTGCCATCTGATAATCTATGGGTTCGAGTATCCGATTTAGCAAGAGTAGATTTATAATTCCTAGAGGGGCTAATATTCTTAGAACTAGGCAGTGCATCATCAATTTCGCCATTATTGTTTTCTGTTCCATTGCTTGTGCTTGAATCAGTTTCCGGTTCCTGTGATTTCTTTTCACGCAAATGCACTTCCAGTTGATTTTCCAAGCCTTCAAAAGCTTGGGCTTCTGCATGAGTTAAGCCAACTGCTTTATCAAACTCTTGCTCTTCATCTAACTCAAACCCAAATATGGTATCAGCGGTTGGAACGGTCACTAGCTCTGTGAAAGAGTACTCTGTGGTATCTTTTTCAAAACTGGGGGGTAGATATTCGGACGGATCGAATGGGTCATTTAACTGGCCATTCTTTTCTAAGCCAGCATGCAGAGCAGCGACAATGTCACCACTAACAGGACTTGAGGAAGTATTTTTTGATTTGCCTGCAATATACATAGAATAATTTAGCGCGTGGAGAGGGCAGATACAATTTTTTAAAGCGTTTTTGGATGCGAATTTCAATATTACATGGAGATATAACTGGACCAGCCAATTTGGTTTGTTGCTTAGTCTCCATACTTCCGTCATCTTCAATTGCAACAGACAACTGAGGCATTGACAACTCTTCTATTTCTGAATTTCTCGAGGGCTCCTCAAGAAGAGGTGCTAATTGTGGCATTTCTTCAAAATCGGGATCATCTGTCATTTTTTAATTTATTAAGACATGTGTTTTTGACAATCCAAAGTGAAGAACAGCCTCTTGTTCAATCCTGTAATATTCAAATATACTTTAATTAGAATGTATGCTTGTCAATTCCCAAAAATAAAAACGTCCAGTTATTTCCCCGTAATTATAACAAAAATATTGGAGCAGAAGGTTCATAATAAATACTTTTAGGGAATTAGCTCATGTTTTTAAATTGGTTAGTACAAAGTCCATACATTTTCAAATATCATACCGGAATTCTTGATTTTACATGTACCGGGATTCTGTGTAAACATTCGTAAGAGTTGTGTTGTATTAAAACCCGCAGATTTGTTTACATTTATAAATTTTCTTTTAAGATTTTCTGCACACAGGCTTATCTCAGTTACTGCCACAAAAGTTTATTTTAACAAAAAAAGATTGCTTAAAGTTCCAGTAATTTTTTGACTACAAGTTTCGGAAAATCAACAATGATTTTTCAGCAGTATTTAAAAAACCAAGTTCAAACGTAGCAAATAAAATGTGAGGGATACTATAGAAACGCTTTTACATTCTTCCGCTTTTTCACTGTCTAATCAAATTCATTCAAAATATTCTTGCATACCCCAAATATTAAGATTAATTGACCATCAATCCATATGCCGATTATTTGTTACTTTCGCATCTTATATATACACTGACGATATCGTTGGCGAATGGCACAAAACGTCAAAAATATGTCCATTCAAAATTTCATGCACACAAAAACAACAGGAAACGGTAAAAAGTCACAATTCAAACTTTCTCTCCTCACATGATAACCAATACCTTATGTATGTAATCAGTTATATTGGCCCTAATGTAAACTACGGGTAAATTTGGCGAGATGTCATTCAGTTTATAATGTTTTTCTATTCGCTTTTCTCATAATGATCGTTTAAAGGTAAAACATAAACTGACAATAGCTATTAGTCACATTTATTGTCCTGAAGAAAAAAATACTACTAATTGTTGTGCCGCGGATAGGATTAACAAAACTGCACCAAGGGAAGTTAGAAGTTAGCGTCAGTTTCAATGTTTAATGTTTTTCACCGAGCTATCTATTTCTGCAATATAAAAATAAAACTTTCACTCATATTTCTTTTTGCTGAAGTTAACGATATTTTGGGTCAAGGAATATATGCAACTTGCAATGCATTTTGAACTTGAACATAACAATTGACTCATAAAGATTTGGAATCTATCATTTCACTTGAAATGGGCACATACAAACAACTGACGACGTCTAAATAATCCCTTGCACTTTGGCCTTTATGAATTTTAAATTTATATTTTCATAGACATTAAAATTTCTATTGACGCTTGCTTTCTTTATTTTCAATACTCATGAAAAACGAAATTGTGCTTGTTGAATCTGCTTACATTTGATTCGAAGCAGACTATATGGTAAGCAGAAATAGGCGGCGATCCGTAGTACCATCGGATGGAGAGAATGGGCTAAAACTATGCTTAAAAAGCTGCTTACCATTGGTTAGGTAAGTATAATATTTCTGTCTGACTCTGACTACAGTGAACAGCAGGCTGGTAGCTAGGTCCCAAATCTATTCACAAAGCTTTGTTTGCCAGCGTACCAATTCCAATGACCAAATACATATACGATCCACAAATCCACAAACAGCTTGAAGTTGGCTTTCACATGGGCTGTTCGTTTAGTCCTTCGTTTTTACAGACCAAAATTTGGTTCACCTTCAATCTTTCATCCAAATAAGACGAGAAAGCAGAAATGAAGATTAAATAGCCAGCTCTACATGACAAAAGCACATATTACGGTAAACGCTGCAGTTAGTTTGGTATTGTAAGAACAAGCTTAATAATTGAGTCTCGAGGTACAAACAGAAGCTAGAAACGTCTCACCAAATAACTAAAAATAGGGCGAAATAGGGTTTTATTCTATTTCTCTGTTTGATTAAAAAAATGATCCAATAAGTAGTTCACCCTTTCTAATGTTGTGCTTATCAACAATTTTTGCTTTTAAAGCTCTAAATGAGCTTGGATTTGAGAAGCAATGTTCGTTCGACTGGCTAGACGCCATCGGTCTGGGACGATTTTGTGTCATAGCTCTTTTAGCCTTAACTTAAGTGGTAGAACGCTCAAAAGGAAATTATAACAATGATTTGAAATAAGCTCTTGATGTAAAAATTTTACCATGAAAATTAAATTAAATGCAAATAGATTAAGCTCAGTGAACTGACAACGATCAGAAATCTTGCAGTGATTGAGACAGAACTAAAAGTGAAATGTTTTGATATACAGAAAAAGAAACCGTTGCCCACTCTGAAATCTCATAAGAAAACTTCTCTATGGGTAAAAAATGCGCGACTGTAATCTTTCAATTCTATAGTTTTGTTTTCTTTTGTGATAAGTTTAAGGTTGCAACTGGTGCAAGTAGAAGTAGACTTGAAGACTGTTAAAAGGTTACAACAATAACCTTGATTTTGTCTCTCACATTGTTCACCTTCATTTCTTGGTGTGCTTGACGACTAATTGGCCAATTTGCACAGCACAGCACAACTGTGATTACATCTTTAATCTTCCACAGGCGTGTGAACTTTTTTCCTAACAGCGAACAACTGAATCCCTTATCCGTTATCCCTTACTTTTCTGAACCATGAACGTTTAGTATGCACAAATTAACAAAATAATAACCAAATCTGCCTAATATTTCAATCTCTATGATGTGATTTCGAACGGTCTGCTATCGAAGAATGAACTTTCAACTTTGTGTAGTTTGAAATACATTTTATCGTGTGTCGCGCAAAGTGACCTTGAATTTTCTGGTACATAATAATGAGTAATAATTCAGCATCTGCAACTTTGTGCGGATTTTTACACAAATCAGAAAATGAACCACAATATGAACCTCAAAATATTCAGTGTGCAAATATTATCAAATGGCTTGTTGATCAAAAACGTCACGTCAAGAACGATAAATGTGCTGATGGAAATTTCGCTAAGAAAAAGCACTTTTATATAAATCGCCACGGACAAATGTGTCTTACAGTTTACAGTTCTCCTTATAAAGAAGCAAATAAAAATATGAATTATTCAAATGGAATACCTGAATACGTTAAGAAGTTAATGGAAACAGATAGTAATTTAGAACGATTAGTTAAGAGTGGAATCTTAAAAATTTCGAATGCAATCGACAACTCTCATTGTTGTAAAGTGGGTCAGCTTTCGGAGCCTTATTTCGGTAAGCATAAAACATTCGTGCGGTAAAGACGAAAGTCTGCGTTGTCAGAGTTTATAGATTGATGAAGAAAACATATAACTTTCGCAGTGAAATCCATACTTTTGCAAAACATTGCGAAATTCTCATCTTTGGAGTCCTCAAAGCTTCAAACATCAAAACCTATTGATGTGGATGTCAAAACTTTGTTTTCAACCAGAATGCAGCTTCCGAAAATTGAACATCATGATTTCGGTAGCGACCAAGACAAACAGGTTTATATAAATACTGTTCCGGAAGGCAATGAAATGTACAGTATGGATCCATCCGAATTTTTAGAGGCATGTCTTCTTTTTTGTTTTCTAATTCTACCGTGAGTATTTGTAATGTAAAAAAAACTTGATTAATAAGAGACTATTTTGTGACTATAAGGTATCCATTAACGAAGACAGTCCAACTCTTGCAAAAGTTGCGAAGCGATCTGCAGAAACTAGTGGTCAAGGAGCTTCACCGTCAAAATGCAAGAAAAGAGATCCAACGTTGACAAGTAACACCCATGACTTCTATAAATGTACCTGGTGTCCCTCTAGGTACAAAGCTAGAAGCTCACTTATTTCGCATTACAGCGAAAAGCATTGTTTTAGTTACAGAAACAATGCTTCCAACTACGCTAATGGTTTTAAACAAGGAGTTGGTAACGCCGTAAATGGTAAAACCTTACCTACCATTTTGTTGAAACTCAATGTTGAAGATGAAATGAATGGGGGTAATAAAGAAAGACTTGTATTGATATCTCCCGTATATCCTAAGAGTTTAGTGCCTAATAGTATTGAAAATAAGAGAACGCATGAAGCTGTGTCTTAAATCATGGAACGCACGCAGGGTAAAGTAGGGTAAAGTATAATTAATTCCAAAAACACACCAATGAACGAGATAGAATATATCGTACATTAGAAACATTTGCTATCGACACCGAAGTCCTACTTTACTTCCTATTAAAGCTGCTCTTAAATAATTACAATTACAATATTGCTTTAAACAAAGGCTGGTATAAGACTCGTCAGTTCAGTTTACTATATGATTTTACGAATTTTACTTTATGTCATTATTCTTTTTAATTTTTTACATATTTTTTATACTCATGTCTCGTCTGTAAATAATTTCTTTGCTAGCCCTGTCAAAAATAATTTGTTTGGAGTGGCATTGGTACGTTCATAAAATGTTTATGACTCCAGGCTACTACTGTATCTCATAATTCGCCGAACAAGAAACAATTTTTTGTATTGTCTCTATAATCCTTTTGATTGGACGAATATTTTGGAAACAATGATCCTTCATTGAAACTCATGTTACAGCAGCATTAGTAGCAATAATTTTTTGTCCAAAGGTAGCAATGCGCCATCGCCGTCAACTTATAGTCACTTGTTATGAGTGTATAATATTTTTGGTTTTAATTTTCTTTTCAGTCAACTGCAATGACGATATTATGAATATTAGATTATGTTTTTAGTCCTTACCACACAAGTATGTTAAGTTGGATCAAACGTGATTGTGATATGATTCTTCTTTATTTCTCCACATTTTAAATTTTCAGTACAAACAGGGGAACGAATATCTAAACGAACCTAACTTAGAGTTGTAATATTACATGCATAAACGTTTGTTTTTTAAATAACCTTTTATGCCACTGCGCTCGGGACCTTTTGTTGCGGTGTTGCACTTCATATAGTTTCTTATAAATTACTGGTGTAAAAAATATGCAAAATTATTTCATTTCATTCTGTGTAACTGCTTTACCTTTTTTGACGTCTTTTAAGATTTTAATCAACTTCATGTTATTCCAATCTATAGATGCCTAAATCGACACCACAAAGTAGATTACTAACTGACCACAAGTATTATGTAAGAGACCTGATGAATTTATTTATAGCTGTACCTAGTAATTGATTGTTAATTTACTCAAATCTTTTGTAACGAACACTTATCTATCTATTAAATATTAAGCTCGTTTAAAAATGTCTATTTAGCGTATTCTTCGGTAAAATAATTTACATATTTAGTTTGTGATAGTTAAAAAATATTCTGGCTCCCCAGAACGTTTCAAGAGTACGGATGAAACAGTAACGTACTTTCCCTCAGTAGTCAAAAATTCGAATTAAAATTTTAACGTCAGTCCCACCTCGCAATCCGTTAAGGATGGCCAAGAAGGGTGTCGGAATAACATTGTGGGAAAAAAAAGTTGAAACCCCAATTCTGTAGCGCTTAATATTCTGCATCGAGTGGCTAAAATAACCGTGGTGGTAAAAACTGAAGTAGCCATTTGATGCAGAATTTTAAGCGCTACAGAATCGGGGTTTCAACTAATTTTTTTTCCCACAACGCTATTCCAATAGCCTCCTTTCTGCATCATATACTTCATGCTTTAACTTTAAATACTTTTAGAATCAATCATACTGCACCTTAATCAAAAGAAAAATAAATATATTACATGATACCTAGAATTTGATCTTAAAGTTTATGTGTTATTATAGATATAAGATAGACCAAACCATACAAATACACAATACACACACATGTAAATATTATAAATTAAAATTTCAATATTCAAGACTTAAAACTTTTATTAATTAACACCGTTTCAGGTTTTAAGTCACGATGTTAGTAGACGCAACTTCATAAAGCAAATAAGCAACCAGCATCAGGTTTAGAAAAAAGAGAAAGTTATTTTTGTCATAATCAGCATTATGTAATCGATAGCACCGATCGATAGCTTTTCTTGAAATGTATCACCCAATTGCCTTGTTCGTAATAGCTATTAACAACTTCTGGAGAGGGTTTCACCAATTTTAATAAAGATTCTAGTTCCCCCTCATTAAAAACGTGATAGTACCTATGATGCTTGGATACATCTTTTGAATCAGCTTTTGTCCAGGGTACTAGAACATCAGTTTGTGAAAAATCTACCTCCTCATTGTAGATGGGTAGAAACGAAAAAGGGGAAGCTGGAGCTGTTTCAATTTTGTATGTTGACCCCGTTTCTTTAGCTACTTTTTTATTTGCCCATGACGACAAGTTGTCATCTCGCTGCTGGCTTCGTGCCCAGCAGTACACTAAGGCTTCTCCACCAACTTTTAAGACCCGTAAAATTTCATTTAAAGCGCTGACTCTGCGTTCCTTAATAAAAAAATAAAAAAACTTTACTCCTACGACCAATGTAGACCATGCATGAATGAACGACTATCTGACAATAAAAAAATAACCAAAACATACCTCCGTACTGAGATGATGGAGGACTGCGATGCATATGACCGCATCAAAACATTCGTTTTTAAATGGAAAACTTAATACATTGGCTCTTAAAACTTCACTCCCTTTCGTTTTTGCAATTTCTAACAAGCCGGAACTCATATCGGTTCCTATCTGTAGAAAAGTGGACGGTCTTTTTAAAAAACGGTTTTTTATTTACCTAATCACCCATCCGAAATTAAAAAATAATCAATTGAACCCAGCAGTAAGATTACCTCTAGTAGTTTCTTGTTGATATTAAGGTACTTCCCGTTTCCACAACCAGCATCTAACAGAAAACTTCCCGGCTGTAAATTTTCCACAAAATGTTTCACCTTCGGCCATGGTGTGTGCCGTGTCTCACTAAAATGAGGAGCAATCTCATCGTACACCTTTTCCAAAAGAGTACATGTTTCTTTAGTTTACATACGCAACAACGCAACGAACGATCATGAGATGAAGTAAAAAGTAGTGGTAGTGACTTTAATAACCTTATGAACTAAGGAATCTTCAATATTAGAGGCATTTTTAATCGATATCTTCCCATCCTGAGAGTCACATACAGCGGGATAGCTGAAAAATGTAACAAACAAAATTGGCCCCTTTGTTATATAAAAATTAACTACACCATTATTACTAAATTATTATTAACCTTGGTTCTAGAATCAACTTTAAAATGTTTTTTACTACCACTACCCCTTTTAAATAAGGGCTTAAAATACCGAAGGTCATACGGTGATTTTCAATTTACATCAATACATGATTCAGTAGTATGTACCTGCAATTACAAGTCTCATTCTCTCTTAGTAATCGGAATGTTAAAGAGACTCTTTTACTGCGTTTAAAAGTAGTTACACCAACAGTGCGATGCTCTGGAACCACATCGAACTTTCGTGACGCAATGCCGTGCGTCCATTGATACCTAAAATACAAAGGTAAAGACTACAATGGACCCTCCGACTTCAGAAAAACCGATTCCATACCCTGAATAACTAACTTCCCAACAAAGAAAATATCTAATTACAGCACTTGCTGGAACATATGACAAAACCTAACCTTGCTGCATCTTGCATCACTAATAGAGACCTTCTAGGTAAGACTAGAGAGAAATGACTATCACCATATCTAAAGTCCATGACAATATCCGACCCCAGACTCAGCGATAAAATAGTATCCTCAAACGAACTATGGGTATCTACATGAGGAGGAATACCTAAAAATAGCAAGAAAAGTCAGCATAATAAAAACGGTCAGTCTGCTAGTCTAACATTGTTTTTAAAATATAGAGTACCATTACCTTGACCAGGCTCATAGTGATTAACCGTAAGCTGTTCAGGTTGACGGTCAACAATTTTTTGTAATGTCATTTTTTTCAACAGTGGAGTAACAAATTCCGGTATTCCACTGGAAAGAGGTAACTGTTTATCCACTTTATTGTCGGAGTACTTAAATTCATATCCGTAGTGCTGCACAAGCCTATGGCGCAGGACGGCTCCTGAAGTTCGAAAACGAAGTTTATACTTCCTCTACATTGTACATCTACCATACCATAACAATAAACCAAGTGTACGGTTCAAAACTCAAGTAAAAATATATCAACCTGTGGCATTCGAGTCAGAAGAAAAACTTTGCAAGAGCATGATTTCCTCATCCTCAGATACAAAAGACGGAATAACTTTCAATCCAGCCGGACGTCTATCCTTAAATGGTAATAAGGGGGACTGGTCTTCACAAGGAGGCTCTGTAGTGTTTAAATAACAACCGTACACACGTGTATAAATACATATATATTCTTTTATAGTTAAGATGTCATTCTATATTCACCTGAAGAGGTATAGCCGATGTAAATTGTCTGCTGCTCAGAATATTGATGCCCATCTTTAGATTGTTTTGCCTCAATAGCATGAGACACACATTTGAATTTGCAAAAGCAATAGTTCTGATTTACAAAAAACCTAATTTCTATAGGTTGCGGTTCAAAGAAAGCTGATACTTCCTTCTTCGACGAGCCCGATAATACACCCAAACCCCAGACAACGATCCACTGCAATTAAAAAATTTCAACATAATTGTAAATTTAATTAAAACATTTCAGAATCCTTGTTAATATAATTAAAATCCATCCATAACTGTACTATATATACTTTGACTTAGTTAGTCAAGTCAAACAGCTAACTCAACTCTTACATTTGTCGGATCTTGTGAAATTTCAATTTCACATAGTTTTCCTACTGTACCAACCGCTTTGGCACTTTTTCTGTTCAGTTTTCTTAATTGTTTCGTTTGGTCATTAGAACGCTTAACTGGGGATGACAAACTTTCGGATGAAACCTCCAACTCCAACAAATCAAATTCGGTACATACTTCAATATTTTCTTTGTTTTCCATGGTAACGTGTTAATACTAGTCGTATTAAAATTAAAGAGAGCGTAGTGCCGATGCTTATAAAATATAATGAAACTATGAAATGAGCAATAAAATCACAATGTTTCAGTTTGTTAAAAAACAAGTGTAAAGTGTTCATCAAGCAAGTTCTCAAATTTGAGTGCCACCACATGTGTGCCTCGCAACTTTCCCTCGTTCATTTGTAAGGAGTTATTTCAGATCGCTCATACCATTGAAAAAGAACGAATGATATATAACCCGTACTTTCTAAACGGAGAGTTAAGAATTTCCCTTGTGTCTACATTGTTTGGTGGTGCATTCAGTGTTATGTGCGGCAACCAGAAAATAAATTATATTTAACTCTGGCTTTCACTTTGCGGACTTTTTCGAGACGAAGGGATCCATTTTCATTAAAAGGCTTGGGACATTGGGCATTTATCTCAGTCAGTGCTCATCCTTAAGAAATTGCACTAACTGTGGGAGAGTTGGGAATTGGAAGAGCCGACGCCGACGGTCAGTTAAAAATACAGTATTAGCTATCTCATCACTTTGTGAAGGTCAAGGAAAGGTATCATTGTCTTTTAGTTTGTGTAAATAAGTTTAAATTTACTTTTAGTCGTTATCGGATGCTAATTGCTGTTTTTAATTCTCAATGTAATTCTAGCCATGAGTGTTCCGTGGATAACTCCAGAGATCTGGAAACAATGGGATAAAACTGGACGGCAAACTTTGTGAGTGTGGACCATTTTATTCTTTATTATATAGGGGACCAGGTCAGATGAGTTAGTTTTTATTGTCATCAGTACTTGATTGACGATACTCCTTTGTTTTACTTAGTCTGAAGGAAAGTAGAAAATGCGTGGAGGAAATCATTGCATTCGATCGCAAAATGAAGGAACCTGTTGAAAAGGGTGAAAATGATTCAGATCTTCGACGGAATCTGAAGAATAAAGGTGCTTATTGGTGTTTAATATTGTTTCATCTTCTCTTGAATTCGAGAATTGTCTACAGTAGTGCATTTCACTTTTTTTAGCTAATGAGTTCAAGAAATCTATTTATCTTATGGTGACTGAAGTATGCAAGGGGACCATAAAGAAAGAAAGAGTTTTAGGAATTCTCAATGATCTCGCTGTTTCGGAATTCCATGCCGCTACCATAATCGCGGATGTTATAGCCGCTATAGATCATGAGTGCTCTGGACCATTCTGTCCCGTCAGGTTTCGCGAAAACTTTTGTGCTCTGTCCAAGTTATGTTGTAACTTCTTAGGTTATGTATTAATGGAAAGAGTAGATATTGACCATCTTCACGACAATGGAGTTGTCGCAAACCGGAAAGTATTCAGCACGCGATTTATTCGTATCAAAACGAAGCTGTTGTAAGTTTTCAAAACCAGTTTACATTATCAAGTATTTTAAAGAGATTATGCCATTTACTGAGTTTGTCCACTTACATATGTATACAAATTATAAATATTTTATTATTATGTGTTTGCGTAGTTACAAGCAACAGAAATTTAATCTATTCCGTGAAGAAAGTGAAGGCTATGCCAAGCTAGTTGCAGAATTGAATCAACCCGTAGGTCAAACGAGCGTCAAATATATAACTCAAGTTGTTCAATGCCTAATTGGTAAGTCTATTCGATAGTTTACAAAAAAGAAACATTATAATCATTGTGGATGTGTTTGCGTAGGTCGTTTTAATTTGGACCCCAATCGTGTTGTTGATTGTGTTTTGGAGGCCTTTGAATGTCAATTAGAGTGTAATTTCTTTGTTACACTTCTTCGAAACTTGAAGCCATCAGCGTCGACGATATGTGAGATAATCGGTTTCAAACTTATGAGTCAGGATGGACCGTCGTTTTCGTTGTACAAGCTCACAGCACTTCTTATGCAGTATGGAATGATAAAACTTGATGACATTTATCCATGGGTAAAGATTATTTGTTTTACGAAATCTTATTGTTAGCTATGCTGAAGTTGAAATCATTTAAAAATATATTTGTGGTGATTACAGCTTGTTCCCGACGATCGGATCATTCAAAAGAACTGGGATCGAGAACTCAAGGATGCAAAGGAGTATGCTAGAAAATCTATGATTGTCCAAATTAATAAAGATAAAGATGAAGAACAGGAACCCTTTATTTCTACAGAAGAGAGAGTACTATTTTTTTACTTCTTACTTTCTATGTAAATGATGAACCCAATTCGTTTTTAATTGAATCATTTTTAAATGATTTCAGTATTTTGAAAATCAAAAATTTTGCCTCTGCGAGTCTTTATTGGAAATCGGAGCGTGGGAAGATGCTTTAAATTTGATGAAGCGGCTGCCCGACTTTTCTTGCATGAGTAATAGGCGAATTTCTGATAAAGTTTGTCGTCTTATTCACTACCTAATCAACCCTCTGTACCTTCTGTAAGCGTGGGAATTTTTTTATATGCAATTCAGTTTTTCAGAGTTGAGTCGCTTGTATTATTTTAACATTACAAATTCGTTTATTTGGTAGCACGGAACCACCATATCCAGATACGTTGTATGCTAAAAATCCGTACAGAGACAGCTCATTTGTTATAGCTCCGGTCACCAATTATGAAGAGTTTTCTGAACGACTAGACATATTTTTGTCACTCGGACCATATCTTTATCACGATCCGGAACTACTCTACAAGTTTTTACGATTAGCGGGTTCTTACTTAAAGAAGGTAGTTTTTCTGATTGTCCAACAATCGTGATAAAAAACTTTATAGCTTAAAATTTTTATGTATGTCTTATCTAGACGAAAGCAAAGTCACCTTCGCCTATGTACTACAAAATGCTGACGTTGTTTGACGAAGTAATCCTTCCAGCATTATGCTTTATGGATGCTAATTGTTCTGTGTCAGAAGAGATTTGGTCAATACTCAAGTATTATCCATATCATATCAGGTTTCAAATCATTACTTGAAACATTTAAAGACCATTTGCCATTATATCATGAGAATGCGGTATTTTTGTATCATTACCGTCCATGTTTTGATGAGTGCAGATTTCGGTTGTACTCTTCTTGGAAAGGAGAAACTATCGCACTTGCTCATCCTTCGCTTTTACGAAGAAGAGTAGACGTTATCAAGAAAGTGAAGCATTTGATGAGGAGGATTTCCAAGGAAAATGTGAAGCCAATGGGCAGACTATTGGGAAAATTGTCACATGCTATGCCTGGAATAATTTTTGACTACGTATGTCATACTAAAAATTCATCTACATTATTTTGTTAATACTGAAAAATATTTTGATTATTTCTTAATTTCAAATTTTACAGGTGTTATCTCAAGTTCAGTTATTTGACAACTTGATTGCTCCTGTCATCGATGCTTTGAAATTTCTGACATCTCTTAGCTATGATGTGTTAGGATTTTGTCTTTTAGAAGCCCTATCACCTGCTAGCAATTCAAATTCAGGACCCTTGACTGTCGTAAGTTGATGTGATTATGATTACGTTCAGTTGTTCTATTCCAATATTACATGTTGTATGTTTCATTTCGTTTTTTCTATAGATGCTGATGCCGAACCGTCCGAGGACTAAACATGATGGATCCACTATCGCGCCATGGATTCAGAATCTGTCTTCTTTTACTGGCGCTATTTGCAAAAAATATTCTTTAGAATTAGTACCTATTCTTCAGTATGTTTCTAATCAACTGAAAGCTAAGCAGTGCTTGGATTTACTTCTTCTCAAAGAAATTGTTCAGAAGATGACCGGAATTGAAGCTGCCGAGGACATGACCGCTGATCAACTTGACGCTATGGCCGGTGGGGAACTTTTGCGCGGAGAGGTAAACATATTATTGATATTATACAAGTTGATGTCGTTGTGTTTCAAGCTTACTCCTGCCATGCTTAATCTAATAGTTACTCTTTCCCTCATTTTTAGGCAGGATATTTTGGTCAAGTTCGTACTTCTAAGAAGTCGGGCAGTAGGCTTCGTGATGCTGTTTCCACAAATGATATTGCTGTTACCTTATGTATCCTGATGGCTCAACAGAGGAACTGCATTGTTTACGATGAGTCGCAGACACTCCATACCAAATTAGTTGGAAAATTATATGACCAGGTATGAAAGCACGATAATACCGTATTCGTATTCTCATTTAGTGCCAACGTTTTAGAAGTTTTGATCTATTTGCTTCCTTGCAGTGCCAAGATACCTTAGTGCAGTTTGGAACCTTTCTGGCGACCACGTGCACCCTGGACGAGTACGCCCGTAAAATCCCGGCCTTGGAATCCTTGCTGCAAGAATATCATGTCTCCCCCGATGTGGCATTCTTTCTGTGGCGGCCTCTATTTGCGAATGCTATAAGTGTAAGTCATCTGTCACCCGAGCTTGCTTGCCAAGACCACGAAAGTTCACCTCAGGAGGATCTTTTTCACTCACAGACGAAATACGACAAACTAAGGAGAGCAGAGAAGGCCCACAAGAATCTGACGCCGGTTCAGAGGCATGAGAAGTACTCTCTTGCATCTCAGCAAGTCCTCACTCCTGTGGTGGACATGGTGAAAAACTTCTTGCCTGCCAAAACCTGGGAAGACATTTCTCCCCAATTTTATGTGACATTCTGGTCCTTGACGCTGTATGATCTGTTTGTCCCTACGGAGGCATACTCCCGGGAGGTCCTGCTCATTAAACAGGCTGCTCAAAGTGTCGGCGAAAACAAGGATGTTGCTTCCAGTAAACGGAAAAAGGAACAAGAACGATGTTTAGCTCTGATTGACAAACTTCAGGAGGAGGAAAAACGACAAAAAGAACACGTTGAACGTGTTATGGCTAGGCTAAATAAGGTTCGTTTTCCCATAGCCCTACACCGATGTAATGTCAAGTTGTATGTCTATCGTATGATGGTAATCATAGTGTCTAAAATGGTTAATTTTTATCATAGGAAAAAGACTCCTGGTTTGCTTCACGAACTGCAAAATCTGCAAAGAATGAGGCTGTAACAGCATTTCTTCAGTTATGCTTATTTCCACGTTGCATTTATACGGCTCCTGATGCGCTGTATTGTGCCCACTTTGTGAACACCATTCATTCGCTTTCAACGCCTAACTTCTCTACTCTTATATGTTATGATAGGGTGACTTGATCTCTGAATTAATATTTTTTTACTATCAGTTAAACTAAAAATATCTTTAACAATTTTTAAGTATTAATGTTTTTGAACTGGCCTGTGAATGGATTTAGGTATTTTGTGATATTATCTATACTGTGACATCGTGTACTGAGAATGAAGCCAACCGATACGGGCGATTTTTATGCGCCCTCCTAGGAACGGTCATGAAATGGCACGGGAACAAAGAAATTTTCAACAAGGTAAGCTCCTTACACTTGAATTGTTTATTAAGCTCTAAAAAATTTAAATGCACGTTTTACTTCAGGGATAATTCCGTGTGTGCATGCTACAATGTGTGTTTGTACCTTTGTAAGGTTCTATTTCTATTTCCGGCTTTGTTTTTATTAGGCTTATTATGTTTTTTCAACTGTAGGTATGAATGCTTTCCACCTGAATACTTGCATTTAAGTTGGCCAAGTAACTTTGCGTACGCATGAATATTTACATATGGTTTTAAAAATGCGATCTGGTAAGGATATAGGTATTAATGTTCTTTTTTTCATGTTATAATGTTATCCATGATCTTGTTTTGACGTCGAATTTATAATTTAGAAGTTATAATGAATAATTTTGTGTTTTCATTGAACTGACTAGACTACTATCCTTTTGTCGATGTCAAATATCAATTATGTTAGGGAGTTCTGTCCGAAAGCCTCACAGTAGATTTACTTGTAGCATCCCCTCTTTGCCGCCGCAAGTACACTAACATTCAAAGCCTTTCGCTCCAAAAAAAATTTTTCATGAAATTATCTACTATCCTTGTGTCGATGTGAAATATCAAATATGTAAATATTTAGTTTTCTTGCTTTCTTTACTGTGAGACAAAAAGTGTTTGTCTCCACTGTTGCGTCATTCTAAATATCTACCATTTTAGTAGTGCACTATGATTTATGTAATAGTAGTAACGCACCCCATTGTTTGATTATATTTTAATGCTTTGCAGGAGTGTGCCAGTTTTCCTGGCTTTGTGACCAAGTTTAGAGCAGCAAATACTGCACTAAACGAAAGCAGCGACCACGTTGACTATGAAAATTTCCGACATGTGTGTCATAAATGGCACTACAAAATTACAAAGGTATGATTTATTAAATTTCCTTGTTTGGTTTGGTAGTAGTTTATTATCATGTTTTGATATTTATTTGTTTGTAATTATGTGGGTCTCTCTTACCACATGTAGTGCGTTATAGTGTGTTTGGAATCTAAAGATTTCATTCAAATTCGTAACGCGCTGATAGTCTTGAAACGTATTCTTCCGTACTATCCTAAAGTCATGAACCTTGCAAATGCTGTTGAGCGATGGATTGAGCGAGTAAGTTATAACCTTATGTCTAAAGTATTTTTTTACTTTTTTAGTGCAGGGATAAATTTTAAAATTTTCGTCCATTTAGGTCAGGAACGATGAGAAAGACAAGAGGCAGGACATATTTGCTCTAGCAACAAGCTACATTGGCCAACTGAAAGCAAAGTGGTCAACTTTAATACCGGAAGAAAACTTCCATCAGAAAGCGGCATCGGAAAAAGCTCCTGATAAATCAGCCAGCAAAAACAAAAGTACAATTAAAGATAAGTCAAAAAGTCCTTCTTCTCAAGAAATGCGTAAGAAAAGTTCTAAGGACAAACCTGACAGTACTGCGAATAATTCAACTACGATCTCACAACCGTCACCTTCTCGAGTGAATGGATCCGTGTCCAATTCACATGCTAGTTCTTCAAAAACACCGTTATCAAATAACGTGTCTGCCAATTCAACGTCTGCATCATCGTAAGAAACGTTTTTTGTTTTTCTAGAGCCATTCTCTAACTAATTTCTTTGAATTTTATTTAAATTTGTTGTTTTTATCAACTTTTGCCGAAGGGCTAATAGGAAAAAACGAGAGAAGGAAAAAGGAGAAATCATCGAGAAAGAAGAAAAACGAAGTTCCTCCAAAAAGAAACGTCCAGCGGAGGAAAGAAATAGTAGGGATGTAGTGGACAGCGTAAAAAACTCCTCAGACTCTGATAAGCATAATCATTCTGCTAAATCAGATGCAGAGAGCACATCAGGAAATCGCCGTAGTTCAGGTGGGATGAAGATTCTCAAAAGTAACACAATACCTTGATCGATGCTTTTACCTGCATATCAAGCTTATTATGCGTTCATGAAGTGCAAATAAGCATTTGTGTATTTTTTTTTCTCGTAGCTAAACGCCGTAAAACTGACGTGAATTCATCATCATCGGGAAAAACCAGCAGTCAAACGAAACAGAAGTAATTTGCTTCTTCACAATTCAATTGTGTTAAATATCTGCTTATAAGATGTTTACATTGTTGAAGTTAATATATTTTGTATGAGATGAATATTAATTTCATATGAAATTTTATATGACATGTAGGGTGAAATTTTATGTATCACATGTAAGGGTGCCAAATCAAAGCATCACTGGTAACTTTTTTATCCCCTATAATTTAAAAAAAATCATGTTCAATGACGTTGAATTATCATCACACACTATACACTCACTGAACTATATATATATATTCCTGTTATTTATGAAAGATATTATGGAATCTGTTGTTACAATTGGGTTTTTAGTAAAGGAAATGACCATTTTTTGTTTATTCTGATCTATTAAATATTTGAAATTAAGCATGGATTGATTCTTGTACACATTCATTCGCGCACTTAAGGCTGCGAGTCTGTTTGTTGCCACTTTGAATGTAAAGTTCTTTAATCGTATTAATACTTATAGCAAATGCCAATCAGTCGTAAATATTTTAAGCCGAAGTCTCTTTCCTCGACATTGGTCCTTCAATGTATTCCTCATTTCTCGTCGTCTTAAGCACGACCCTGCCAAAATGAACATGCAAACTTTTGATTCTGGGGTCAAATAAGATAAATGGGTTGAGATATGATTAATTTACTCTTCATTTGGCGTTATCGTCTCCCTTCTTGAAGCGTAGCAACGATAAATTATAAATGCGATGACTATCAATGGGATCACAATTCCTAAAATGATGCCAGCCGTCTTGGCACTACTCACTGCTTCATGTTCTCCCTCCTCTGTTCATAACAGATGACAAAATACATATTACTTTTTCCGCCCATTGATCCTCTTATATATTGTAAAGTATTATGCTTGCTTACTTAACTGGAGTGGGCATTTATCATGGGCAAAAAAATTCACACACCATAGCACATGTGCACCATGCACGTGTAAAGGAAAAAATTGGCATGAGTGTTGTTAAAAAACTACATAATACTTTTTATTTACATTCCTTTTTTCCCAGTTAAAGCCTGATGTGAAAATATTTACATAATGCATTGGCTTCAGGACTAAAGATGTGACTTTACAGTAAAAAATGTATATCTAACTTAGGTTTTCAATTGGACAGATACATATTATTAGATATAAAAATACGGCAGTAGTATTGGCTAATCTTAAAAGGTTTAAACTGAAACTGTAGTCGACACATATACTCCATTGCCAGCTGTTGTTGTAGCTGGCGATGGAGGTAATTCATCCTCATCGGGATTTTCGTTAAACTTTACATCAGGTCTTCCAGGCAAAGGTTCTCCTGTGTAATAAACTCCATCATAAGGTGTGGGTACTTTCCCTTCTTCAGAATCTCCTTCAGGACTAGCTCGATCTCCATTTGATAAGAATGAACTATACTCTGGGGGTGCTGCATGAGTATGCAAGTTCTCGGCAGTCACACGGTGTGGTATTTTCGGGGAAACATTCAAAACCTCAATTCTCTCGCCTTCATATGGACCTTTCACGAGTAGAGTTTCTTCTCTCATGTCCCCATCATCTCCTGGGGGTTTCTCCAACGTATTCAATGGGATAGAGTGTTGGTTTCTGTGCATTTGATTGCTCATTCCATTGGCATAAAAGACATTTGGTTTTGTATCCTTCTCCGACATTTTTCGACAGTAGCATATGCAGCACAGAACTATGATAAGGATGGGCACAAGTATTCCCATAATGATGCCGGCCGTTTTGGCACTACTCACTGCAGCATGCTCTCCCTCCTCTATATTTGGTGGAATCGTACACAAGGAACCATTCTTAATTTGTATATCTTCTAGAACACTTATAGCTTTATATGAATGCGAAATAAAAAAAGAGCCATAGTAACAAAAAAAATAGTGCACACATTCCTACTGATAAGTTTACAGAAACCAATTAAAAAATGGAATGCATGCACGGAAATTTTTTCTTGGAAAGAATGAATGGGAAACGATTTGCCAGCAAGTTAATAAAAAACCAAAAATTAGGTATTGTGCAATTGTGTGTGAACTAGTTTGCATGCCTCTAAAACCTAACTGATGTACCTAACACTCCAGTAAAAGCACAAGGTATATATAATTATTGTTTTCTGTGCTCACCGATACAACGCGTGGTTTTTGCAGGATTCCAATTCAACCATTCAGTTTCTGTTCTGTGATCATCAGCTCCAGAAGGTAAACTCCATTCCCCATTGGCTTGGCACACTCGACGTCTCTCCCCCACCAAGATGAAATCGGGGTCACAGTCAAAGTCAACTTTGGTTCCAGGAGTGTACTTGAACGTACTTTTGCGACCATGGATTGGAGTCATGAGGGCCCCGCAAGAGATAACTGTAAAGAAATTGGAAAAATCCATTATTATCAGATCTCAATCAACACTAACCTACTTGAGTACCTGTAAATAGGTTTACGTTACGTACTGGGTGTCAAATCATCACTGACAAGTTTGGTATATTGTGATAAATAGAATTTAGACCAATGTCCAAAATCTTCGTTCATGGTAACTGCATAGTCGTATTTGCATTGATATGAATTCCCACAAAATCTGTCCACTTCGTCCGGTTTCAAAGATCTAATGCCGAAAATTTAAAAAAAGAAAATGATTAAGAACACAATTTCGGGTGACCCAATACCGTTTACTTAAAAACATACACATTCAAAGGCAAAATTCTGTAGGGCTCGACATTATATTCTGGGTTGAATCCTCTATCATTGTAATCTGCGTTGGTTTTTCCATTCTCGTTGTAAAAAAGAGAATTTCCATCATCCACAAGCCCTATTCCAAGTCATTCCCATTAATTCATGATGAAAACAATGAATTTAATAACGGTAAATGCATGCTTCCAGATATGCATGGAAAACACTTACATTGCATTGCAAATGATTGATGCATTCCCTGTAGATTGTTCAGATTTGCAACTGGTCCTACTGCCCCTGAAGGAAGAGTGAAATCGTCCTCAATTAGACCGCTCCAATTGCCAAACAACCCTTTTGTTTGGTTCTGCAAAAGTAAAGAATTGCCTTAAAATGCAAATTTTGCAACCAAAAAATGGCGCTGATAGAATTCTGCCTGCATTGTAAACTGAGCGTACCAAAAATGTCATAGGTAAATACACCCTAGCTGTCATATGTCCTCTATTTTCAATGACTTCAACCCCTGCTCCGGACTCGAACATAGCAATTACATGGGACTGGTTCTGAATTTGAGTTGGGGTGTAGACAGTGACTCCTACAATCATAAATTAATGAATAAATTATAGTGACACTACAAATAATTTCACTTGATATGCTAAAGCAGAATGCACCTACTCACCAGGAAATGTTTGAATTTTCTGGGGATACCTATCGAAGAAAATTCTTTGATGGTCAACAATAACATCCAGTTTGTATCTCCATTGGGCTTCTCGTGGCCTCAAACGAATTTCTATAGTAGAAGATTGGTTGTCTCGAGCAGAAACAGATGTCAAAACCGTGGCCTCACGAAGTCCTAAATCGTTAGTTATGACTTGCTCAAATCGCCCCTGAACATCAAACTTGTGTCTATCCGTATCAGCCTTCACAAGCGTGAATTCTCCCTTTCCGTTGAAAGTGTACGCTTGCCCATCAAATGTAAAGAAATGAGGATCTCCAAACACAGTACCTGGATTATGAAAACGAGTATCAGCATATGTAATGTGCCATAGTAATTTTTTATCCATACTGACAAACAGCCCCTTAATACTACTGTTACAGATAAGCATATGTATAAGCATATGACTTATACTATATTGGCCAGAAAACGTATTAATGCAACTGATATGGATTTTAGTACTGACCAACTTTAGGAGGTTGGTAGCCAACGCAATTCTGAGAAGACCGTCTTTCGAATCGTAAAGTCATACACCACCAACTTTGATCATGCTCCCAAAGGCAGCAAGGGAAAAATGGAGCCACATCGTGCAAATAATGAGACAAAGAAGGAACCTACAAGTTTAAAAAGCCATTGTAGGGTAACTTTGGTGAGTAAATGCAACAAAACCTAATAGTCAGTGGGCTCGGTAGCCATACCTTAGAAGCTTCGTTCCAAGGGAGAAGTCCGTAGTCATGAGCACGGCCTGGCCGGCCACCCCATTTCTGATCCATAGTCATCATAAGATAACCGTGTATATCATAACAGCATTGTTGTCCAGCTCCGGACCGACTAAATACATGTAAGTTCCCATGTTTCAAATGTCAACTACTGATAACACGCAAATACAGTTGCAACAGTTTTAAGTATGTTAAGAAGCATACGTGGGCATTGCTGAGCGAACGCAATGTTTTGCATCTTTGTTCAAATGACAGTTGTGTACTTTGCCATCTTTGTCACAATTTGGATCCGGTAAGAAGCGTCCTTTGTCTGCGAGAGCTTGTTGAAGATCACAAGGACACATAGGAAGCTAAAAAATAAATTTACAAGCGTTAGTGTAGTGAAAAAATTATGAAATAATAACATTGAAAAGGACATGACAATTTTTAATTACATCTGCAGCATAGTTTTTCAAAAGTCGATCCCTGACAATCCATTTCTCACACATTTCTCCACTCCAATTACGACCATATTTCTTTTTCCAGTGATACGACATATACCAAGCCAAGGGAATGGGCCGACTCCATAGAACTCTATAAATAAACACATAAAGTTTTAAAGCATTTGTAATATAATTACCTGAACCATTTTGAAAGTCTCTTACGGTGTGAACTGCATCTCAGAGTTGGAGCCAATAGCACTTGTCAAGTTTACTGTGATCAAACCAATCTCAAACTCTAGAATCTTATTCGATAGTTTCTTATTGCGGTAATCTTTCGGACTGACAGTATACGACCCATCATTCGAAACAGAAGTAGCCAATGTATCAATGTGGTACAGCTCAGGGGTAATCGTATTTTCGCGATATCCCCACAAGTTAATATCCACCCTTGAATCAAATGTAAATGTCAAATTCTGGTGATCCCACCAAATGTACAGTTTCTCCGGATCTACTTCCAAATGTTCATTATTGGGAAAGTCCACGTGGGCTGGAGCAGTAAAAGGGGTTTCAATTAAAAATTTTCCTTTCCAATGGAGGTCATTGCTACCCTGGACCTCCACCATGAGGTCAACGTAGCCCGCTGCGTATACTGGAGGCATCACACAAGTTGCTCTGTTGATGTCAATGACTTGTCCAGGAACTGTGATTGTATTGAATCTGAGTCAACAAAAAGTAAACTCAGTTAATTATGGCTTCAAACATCATTATGATTACGACATTTTGCTCCGCGTTCAGTATATAGGGCAAAAAAGGTGCGCTGAACTTCATTTCCAGTTAGGTTAGGTTGTCCAGCCACGAGCGTAGAATTTGCACTCTGTGGTGAACTTATAAATTTTTTTTTTGCCCCACATACTGAACTTGGGTCCGACCGGTTTAACGTACCGACAATTTATTCGATCTCCAGGAGTAAAACATGGGCCTGTGACGTTCACAATCGTCCCACCCAACATGTTTCCACTTTCTGGCGCAAATGATAATCGTTGCTCATGAGCAGCCATGTCATCTAAATACAAAAAAGTATTATGTTGTTTTCCTACTAAAATACACCATGACCGACTCTGTACAAAACTTAAAACCTACAAAGTTCAGCTGTGCATTGTCCAGGCATAATTTTTTCGTCAATTCTGAAAATATGGCGACCTGGGAAGTTATTCACTTTTCCACTGGAAAGAATATCCATGATTTTCACACCTTGTGAGTATGGTTTGTATTCCATAGCTCTAGTCCCATTACCGGCATTGAAACCAATCTGTTAGGAAAAACAGGACAGTTCGTAGTTCAGTACGGTAAGTGTATAATCGGTTTTCCATGCAATCGTACCAGTGGAATAGATGATTATGAAAAAACTTACAAATGCTGGAGTTCCTCCAGTTCCGTATTCTGACGAGCCTCCAGCCTCTGTATGAGTCGTCCATGATAGATGCTTGTAATTGAATATGGCGTAAGTTCTTGTTTCATCGGTAACCAGCACAAGTTGGAAAGTGTTGGTCTGTTTGATGAATGTAAGCGTATTTTATAGTTAAACTTGTCATTCTGCTGTGAAAACTCTTATCCAAGTGACATTATTAAATGCAATCTTACCTTTGTATTTGCAGCTCCGTAACCTCCAGCGAAAGTCAAATTTTTCCAAGTGGCGATTACAATGTGTCTTGGTTCAAACCATTCAGCTCCTACGATTCCTTCACGAATATCCCATTTCGCTCGTTCTCTCAATTCCACGCCAAGTTTGTCCTTTCTGGAATTCAAATTGTGCTCCACTCTAAATGGAAGATTGAAGAATGAGAAATTTTAGTGCTTTTGTCTTTATAGATAAGGATTTTATTTTGGATATGCATTCAAGCCCACCGGAAATAAACTCCATATTTTCTATCGTCGTAATCTTTAACATCTTTGGGTGGATTTCCAATTTTGCATTTCGAGTAAAATGGCCCTATGAAGGAAGGATCAGGTTCCTTTGGATAATTTCTAATGGGGAACTCAAACGGATAGCTAGGAGTAACTGGTGGAGAGTCACTGAATGCTAAATATCCATTCATTGATACCTGTACAGCAAGGTTTATAAATCATCTCCGCGCCATTAAAAAATATTCTCCCAGTACAAAAATATAATTACCCAAGTGTAATTGAATCCAAAGCCAAAGAATGGAAGCAAAAAGTTCAAATTCTTTTGAACTTGAGGTGAGTTGTCTTTTAAATGAACTTCGTAATCACCAAAATCTTCACGTCTAGGTCCTATTTCAAAGCAGTAAATTCATTAACGTGATCAAATGCCATTTTGGGAGCACTGGACCAAAAATTAGACGAAGACTTTGTACCTTTATCAAAGAAAGGATAGAGCATTTCTGATCTGATCTCTCTAAGATGCCCTTCAGTCATAGTAAACTCTTGAAATGGATCATTCAGTAGTTGTCGCCCACTTGGAGCAGCTTCCGGGCCAAATGGTTGTACCCTGTATTCCTCCCCTGGTTCGGCTGTAATTGCAATCAAATAAGTTAGGTAGTGGAAAAATGACGGTAACTTATGAATGCATAATGCGATGGCATGGCTAAGCACTTGTGGAAAATGGCTACTTTGCAATAATATTTCTTCCACGCCGGTAAAAAAGGCATGTGGGAACTGCAAAGTTTCGCCATCTTTGACTACATAAATGAGCGGGTGAACTTGTTCATAAATAAAACGGTCAATAAACACATCACTGGTGAACTCATTTCATTAGTTATCTTAAAGCAAACATGACCTAAATGGTCTTATTGAACGTGCAGCCAAGCCTCACTCACACATGAATACCATGCACTTTTTTTAGCGTTGGAAGTTGATTACGTGCATATTATTTATACAGTTTGGGAGTCTGGGATATAACATATATGACACTATAATTCGGAAAGGAAATTTAAATTTCAATTTGTCTCATAGAACTCCAGTGAATTAACTTCAAAAATATTTTAAATGAAGATATAGTTAATATAAAATAAAATCTAAACAGTGCACCATCTATTAACAAGTAAAAAATGACTTTCCATCTAAAAGAATTGCGAAAGCTGCAAATGCTTTATAATTCAAGCATTTTTAGTCTGGTGCTGGATAAATTTTTTGAAATATTTTTTTCATCTCCATTCGGTTTGTATTTTCGTATTGTATCTACACGAGTATCATGTTCATCATAAGTTACAGGAAAATCGCTTGAGGAAAAAAAGGGCGCTTGGTCAGCCATGTTGAATGATATGAGGCAACGTGATGCATGAGCAATACAATCCGACTAATGTTCCTGGAACACGATGATTATTACAGGTTATGTGCAGACTGCAGACTACATGAGGAGCTGATAAGGAGTTTCCAATAGTAATCTATTGACAATGAGTTTTGTCGTGTACACGCACATACGAAGCTCCATAATAGATCATTGATTTTCATCAATGTTAAAACGCATGTGGGAAACGTTGTGCAAATATTACATCATTGACTGCGCCACAATTATCTTATATTATATATCTGAGGATATGACTCAAAAGGCAAATGCTATCTAGACTGGAAGAAATAAATTATGGCCTTTGTTTTTGAACAAATTTAACTTCATTGGCTTTCGTTTTTGACCGCAATTTTGCAATGCTGAAGGTTATAGAAGACCATAAGCAAGGCTAGCTCGTGATTAAGACATTAGAAGTAGGTTGGTTGGTACTTACGAATCAAAATTTCGGAGTCTTCATTTATGGCTTCCTGCTGCGCTTGAACGCAATGCACAATCAGTAATGTTAATAAAGCTAATGAGCTTATAGAATTCCACATTCTAGAACCCATTGTGGCACAATTATGTACCCAGTAAAGTTCACAAACTACTAAATGCCACTTGTACGGAACTGGACTAATGGAAATTGTTTTTCGGATTCCTAAGGGATAATTATTTTTCCACTGAGAAGTAAAGTTTTTTATTCACAAATCACACGAAATTTGAAAAATTACGGACCAGTTTGACCGTATTATAATCAGAGTAATTGATGGAAACTTATTCTGTGCACTGAGCAAAATAATGCTCTCAAGTACTTTATTGAAGTGCTAAAAAAGATGTTAGTTAGACACCCTTATACAAGCTACATGAAGCGTTCATTTAGTCATCATTTTATCTTATCGATATTATCAGCCCTTATTTCCATGATCTGCTTTCGAATTCAACATATAATACATGTCCTAAATTACAGAACAGTATGAGGTTATACGAAAACAATGAGTTGTGTACACGAACGTTGATTCCTGTGTACATAAAGAGTGAAGATAAACGTTGATTTTTCCACAAAAATCTGCAAAATGGTATCACAAGGGAGTCGTCATATCCTCTTTTCAAATGATTTACATGTTGCAAACGTAAATGTTTCAATTGGCAAACATTTAGTATACAATGAAGTAAAAAAGAGTCATTTCTGCAAGTTGGTATGATTAAGCTGCCCCGTGAAGAGGTATTAAAATGTGAACATATTTACTATGTTACTCAATGAATGCATGGAGGGAGGTTGATGAATCCACAAACCATTACTCATACATATGAACAATTTCAAGGAATATCGGAACTAAAGGTTAAACGTTTCCATATATAGATTCATCGGTTTCCGTGAATTGATTGCTACCTTATAACTAACCTACGCAGCTTGGTCAGCTTTCTCATCATGGGTCACAATTACCAATACATCAAAAATAGCATGTCCAAAAAGTCAAAGGTAAGGAAGTAAAAAGCTCCAGTTAGTCAGTTTCCGTATAAAATATTGTCAAGATTCCATAATGGTTGAGCTTCACTATTTAATTGAATATATTGTAGTACTTTTGATAACAAAATTCTAGTATTTTCATCTATGAGAGGTTCCAAATATTTTTACACGTTGATAAGTCATTCTTTCAACTAAATCAATACAAACTCAGACTTACAGTTTTAGTATGGGATTTTTCGGTGCTTTAGAATCTAAATTAAGTTTGAAGTTGTTTAAAGCCTCAGATAAAATGTAAAACATGGTTTCCAATTCCCACTACAATTTCTTTCCAATTTTCAATCCATTAACTCACTATATTCCATGACTCATTTTTATCAGTTCAAAGGTTTATTACTACTCTGCATCCGACCACCATGAGGAGTATGCGACTAGTAAAATCACAAGGTTACACTACCAGATAAATAAGTTTGGACTGTGCAAATTCAGTCATGATTAATACTTTACTTCCGATGGGTGGTTTGGTTAGTTAGTCATCTTCAAATTACGACAAGTTATCATCTTATCACATTTGGGTGGCATGGCAATAATATATATCCATCAATGATCAATGGCCTCATTTATGAGGCCACGCAATGTATTTAGCAGGAATTAGGAACCATCATCATTCGCCTCTTCACAGTCGCATCAAAACGAATACACGTATTGGACTATATGCGTGAATTTTTTAATCGTCAGTGAAACAGATACTACAATACTATACTACACATGGCTTACAGGCTTTGTTGGGGCATGATCTATGCAGGATTTTCTTTACTTCTACGCGAAAACTTACCACAAGCTATTTCGGTTTTGAAATTATGAAGGCCTTAAGTCTAAAGAAATTCCTTTTTTAAACAATAGACAAAAGTTTATCGTTGAAAGTAAACATAAGGGTTTAGTGAGGCATTACTTTACTTGTGAGGCATTGTCGAGAAGGTGTACTGGACTGGAAGTAGCCAAAATTAGTGAGCTTGGCTTTCTTTACAGCAAATTATGCTACGATTGCAGCCTGTATCCTCGGTTCATTGGAATTTGAGTTTTTATTATTGATCGAACACAGTGTCAAGGCACGTATACATTGTTACATTGATATGTTTACTCCCATGTACATGAAGTTAATGGAATGTCGAGGTTTTTCTCTTTGTCGGACTTGTAAGTTTTCTTCTCTACGGATTGTACATTGTCAGGCAATGCAGACTTTTTGGTTTCCGGGAGCGTAAATGCAACTGCACCAGCAGTGAATGCTGTAGCGCTGAATATTAAGATCGGAAAATTTATGGAGCTATCGCCCTGCGCAGAAGAAGAAATGTAAGAATTTGAAAAAAATCCCATGCCTACTATAATACGATCTCTTTTTTATACCATACCCCATACCTTTAGATCAACTAAAAAAGGAGCAGTCATAGAACCAAAACGACCAATAATCACTATAATTAAAAAAATTAAAAATTAAATCTTTTGCTTCAATTAATATACTACATAGAGCCTCTACTTGAACATTCACCCACCAGCAGCTCCAAGACCAGTATTTCTGTAAAAATTTTACAGAATTTCAACATGTTTTACTTTACTTGAATCCGGAATCGTAGATCGTGTATTAATTTAAAGCGGAATGTTACCTTAGTGTTGTAGGATAAAGTTCAGCACCTAGTTGAAAAATATACAAAGTCGCATATTCGCATCAAACTTATTACAAAAATTGCGTTCAGTAGAAACAGAAGAAAACTGATTACATTACCTAATAAATAGATGACAGCAAAACTTGCTGTCACGTTCAACTTTCCTAACATCACCAATACGACACGCAAACTCACCATTTCTGCAAGTAATGTACCAGATTAAGATTACATAGCTATATAAACCTTGGATTACTATAACTCATGGGCTAAATTACGAACGTTGCATAAAAATAACAAAAAAATATTTGTAATTACAAACCAATCGGAATTAAAGCCATTGCAGTCAATAATCCTCCAGTGAAGAAAAATCCACTGATTACTAAAGGTTTCCTTCCGAATTTTCTTATGATAGGGGGTGTAAGAGTATATGCCGGTATTTCCATGAGCCCACTAAACTTGAATGTAAGTTGAAATATCAGACACGACATCCAACCTCTAAAGATTTTTTTAACTTTTCATCGCACCTACAATTCTATTCCATATACTCACTCACCCCAAGAATACAAGTAGGTAAGGATCATGTGTGAGTTTTGCAGATCCAAGAGAAAGACCATAATACACGAGAGTAACAGCAAAAAATAGATACCAAAGGGCCAAACTTCTGCCCCTAAGTTTTGGTGTTTTCACTAATAGCCAGAAATTAGAGAAAAATTGCCAAATCGAATGGAAAATCCTGGATCCTTCGAATTCAGTTGGTTCCTCCTCTCGAGAGCCTCGAACATATTCCAAAACTTTAGAATTGCTTTCCTGAAATTTGGTCAGTGAATCGTTCTTCATTGCGACTTTTTCCAGCAAGTTCATGCATTCTGTTTCACGACCCTTTGATGCGAGCCATCTAGCGGATTCAGGTAGAATCCTAATTGAGTTAGAGAGTGCTGATTAGTTATGGTACAAGGCTCCTGAAGCTAAACATTTTTCAGTTTTTTGGAGTGTATGCATCCATGCGTATGCTATGCAGCTTTTATAGAATTTTCAATGAATTTTGATCCAATACTTTACCATATGTACGACAGTAGTGCGAGTCCGCTTGTGGTGAAAGCTAGTTGCAAATAGAACCAGTCTCTTATAAAGTAAGCATATAGCGGAATGCACATATAACCAATTGCGAAAGGCAGTTGCTCAATCAATCCGAGAATAGCACGGTATGAATGATCCGCGTATTCTAGAACTGTAAAAAACGGTGAATGTAATGGTGCAAGCTAATTCTAAACATTTTCCATTACGCATATCCAATTCTGATAATAGTAAAAACATACGTAAAACGTAGCAGTTCTGGAACGACCCTGATACGCCCATAGCAATTATAAAACGAAAGAATAGAAAAACAAAAAAGTTTTGAGCAAAGGCTGCAGCAAATCCTCCACATGTAACCATAGCTACAGAGAGTAGGGCAATGTTTCTTCGGCCGAATAGTCTATGTCATTGGAGAATTATGCAGTAAACTTTTTCATTTCCAAATCAACATTAGCCCGGTATTGTGGTAAAATTATATCATCATTACAACAGGATTTGTAAAATTTTCTAGTGAACAAGCAATACCTATCTGAAGCGGTTGCCATAAAAAGTGATCCAAAAAGTACTCCTGCCATGTAAGTTGAATGGATAGCTGCAGCCCAAGGACGATTTTTACAAACTAGGTCAAACTGAAATGAATGCAGATTAGCAGGGATAATAAATTGTGTTATTTGACCTAAATTGACTGACTGAGAGCAGCATCCATATAGCATACTTTTAACGATAAGCAACTCAACTATTTACGGGTGATTACTTTGAGATAAAATAATCAAAAAGCAAATATAAATATCTAACAAGAATAGAAGTAAATTCTCCAATTATTAACTTACGCCAGAAACAACAGTTGAATCATAAATGGATGTATCGTAAATCCAATCAGTGCATTCCCTCAGAACAGTGACGTTCAACGTGTTTCTTGAAAAGTTGAATGCCTCTTCATAATTTTTAAATCTAGAAATTATTCCCTCGTAATCCCAATCATAAAAATGGCATCCATCGTGCTCAACTTGTCCATCTGAATTTCTGCCAAAACATATATCAAAACAAAAATGCTGACTAGGATATTCTTAGCTAACAACAAATTAAATCATCATCAATCATTAAAATTATGCAAAACTTTGACTGCTAATAAGCTATACTGATTTCCAAAACTTCACACAAACAAGTAGAAAATCACGTACATTATTGTACCCTACTTTATCTCATGAAAAATATTGGTCCTCCATGATTGCCAGTATGTTGCAAAGTATTTTAGTGCAGACATGTAAGCATGCAAATAAAATGTTTCGGTTTACTACACACACATAGTATACAATAATAACTCACAAAAATGTAGGGGAGGAAAACTTTTGAATCTCTCTATCACTCCATCCAGCATTTTCCAGCGCATGAACGTGACACCAATGTTCTGGAACTGCTCCAAGGAAAACGGCACCCAGATGATGAAAGGTCAATAGCATCGTCTACAGTCAGTCATCCAATATAGTTAGTAATTGCAGAAACTTAGCATACTACATATATCTAACTAACTAACTAACCTATGCACTTAAAATATATTGTTGTGATCCTTAAATAAAACAACGCAGAAAATATGCACATGGGTATTATGTACACAAACACGCCTGCAAGCAAGGAATTACTATACACAGATATAATACAAACTCACCTGCCCAATAAAAATTAAAAAGTCACTATATAATATATAATCCAATCATAATAAACATCACAGCTAAAAAATGCCATGGAAGCCAAATAAACATAGGCCTTTATTTTTGTAAATGCTTGTAGTGCGTGCATTCTATATTTACTATACCTGTAAGGAAACTATCAATAGGAGTTCCCATTGAAATCTTCCTCTGCCATTCACAAACTGAAACACACCGTCAAAACCGTCTACCGGGTTCTTCATTCCAGCTTTCACTCCCTGAGAATATAGCCGTGGCTCACTGTATGATAAAAGGTTGAATGACGAGACAACTATGCTCTGCCATACACGGCCAAACCGTGATATTTCCAGATTCCACACAAAATTGACCTTTAGTTTCAGCAGCCAACTTGAATCCAAAAACTGTATCTATCCGATCCACGACACTTATGAGCACAAGCACGGTGTGTTTTAACCGGTATGAGTAACGGGGAAAACGGAAAAACAGACTGACAATGAACTCGTTTGGTTGAAAAACATATAATAAGTATTGGCCTGGCCTCAATGCTCCTACTAGTTTTTGCCTCCAAGAAAACGAAATGTACTATTTATGTCGCGTGTGCTTTGGCGCAAGCTACTCACGTACAAGGAAAAAGAAAGGCTCAAACGGGCTCTAACTTCATTTTAGTGTCTGTCTGCGCCATGTAGTGGTGAACTCGATAAATTAAATTGAAGCTGTACAGTGATTGGACCTTGAACTTATGGTTGTAATCACTATTAGTTAGTTAGTTTTTGTTAGTAACTAATTAGGTGTGGTGTTTTTTTTCGTAAAAAAAAAGAAAGCTAAATCAATATTATTCGGTTAGTTGGTTGGTTAGTTGCATTCACGATCCAAGTGAAGACGAACGAGTGAATGCGCATGTTAAGATTCTGACTGAGACGAGTTGCCAAATCTTCTGTGTAAAACAGGTCCTTTACCAACTAACAAAATATAGTAGCCAGTAGTAAATAGTATACATGGTGGTATGAGATCGATGGATATGCTTAAGTGATATTTTGAAGCGCAGTAAGTTAGAAAAAGAGTCAGTCATTTGTTTTGGCAAAAGATTTAGATTCCAGTCTTTCATCCATCATCCGTTTGGTCACATGCTAGTTAGACAATTAATTTTCCCAAGCCCTGTCATATTTACAAGGCAATGTACATGTGACATGTGAAATTAGAATTGCCATAATGTTTTTGTAAATATCTAAGCTGGACACTTTTTTTTTATTTAACACCGGTCAAAACTGAATTGTGGCCATGAAAAAAGTACTGATTGAAACTGGTTGGCAGTCAGAATTTATTGGCCTTGCGTATGTATTAGTCGCTCTAAAGTGACACTTTTGAAGCATTAGACTGGACAGTTGCATATGAAGTTGACATCCTTGATGGGCTTTTAGCAATCCCTGGACAGGTTAGCTCCTAAACGGTTCTAGTTTTTTTCCAGGTTTTATGTCTGCGGCATGTGAAGGCTATCAGGTTTAATGGCTCACAAGTAGATACCCCTCAGTCGGTTTTTACTTTTTTCTGCAGTTGTTTTTTTTATATTTGTTTGGAGGATGCTCTAACGAAATTCTAAATACTGGAAGCGGCATTTGTGCTACTGATGACGAAGAAGATAGTATAAACAAGTACATGTGAAAACGGTGGGGCGAAATGATAAACGTCTGAAAACTAAACAAAAAATCCGAATTATAAGAATATTTATATTATGCTTAGTCAAATATGCATTGATCCTACAAAATGTTACAACAATGCCATAAGAAACTTCAAAACAAACTGATGCATAAAGATCATATACAGACAACACCAAATAACTTCTAGGTAGGAAACCTTGGAGTTTATTTATTCAGTATCAACAACAATATGAGTCGTACTCGTACTAGTAAAACCATGGTAAATAGTACAACATTCTTTAAGAAGACTAGGATTCAAAACATTTCATACAGTAGCTACATAGACACAATATATTATAACAAGGAACTAAGGTCATTCCAAATAAAATTCTAAACTTTTATCTTCTAGAACACAAGATCGGCACATTTCATCTACCAGTTTTTAAAGGTACGTAAATTAGGATCAAAAGCGTCACCAGCAACATCCGATTCACCAAACAAACAAACGAATTCGAGAGACATAAGTACTGGTGAGGAAGCAATGACAACTAACTAACTACCTTGCATCGTCAGTATAGATCTAACCACATGTATTATGGCTAACTCCATGGTACCCTTTAGGAATGAAACAAGAAAACAGATCAAACATGAAGACACCAAAATGGGTGGGTTATGCCGGCTGCTGAAATTTTTCTACTTTTGGAGATTCAATATTTTCATGGGAGTACAATTCATTTATTGCCATTTGACATGCGAGTTTGTAACTCCCAAAATTGAGTAGGACTGATAGCAACACAGCCTATGAAGATTGGAACAAATCTGTTAACTGTACATAACGTATATAAGTTTCCTGAGATGATAAAAATTCCAAGTAATAGCACGAGCATAATAGTTTCAAAAGTGACAGTAATAATTCACATAAATATCACTTGGAGCGATATTAGCTAAAATTGCCTGGTTTGACAATATTATATACAAATACAATTTGTCACACCAAGGACATGCAGGATATTGACCGTGACCGAGGATGTTTAGGTTGCGAAAAACGTAAAAACTTTAGATAAAAGAATAAAAAACGTAGTCAAAAACGATGAGCGTTAGGTATGTTGGTATTTGATGTTGAACTGATCTACGACATAGCAGAAGACTATAACATTGCTTAAAAAACGTCGCCGTGCGACATTATATAATTTGCCATACACTATATTTATGTTTCTTTTACTTATTAGGAGTGAGTTGTAAGTTTAAAGGGCACTAAAACAATAAGATCAAGGTACACACTTTCGGGAGTTAAAAACGTGAAATACAAAACATGAAATATATTCTCATCTTAAAATGTTCGAGCAAAGTACGATTTGTATAAAAGTAACAGGTCGTAGATCTCCTTCACTATATATTAGTGTAAGTAAAGTAAGTAGCGTCTGTTCTAGTCATGTACAACACTGCTCTCTCAAGAAACACATCTAATGAATGTTTTCTACACACATAAAACAGATTATTATTATCTGTCCAGAATCATTGACAGGAGGCACTTTCCCCGTACAATAGTTTAACAATGTACACATTCACACGTATCATACATGTAAACTTTACCCATATTTCATTCTTTACTTTCCAATTAAACTATCCATTATTATTTTTATACTAGTACCAATGTACATACACAACATTATTATTATTATTATTGAATGAGGGTGGGGTCTAGTACCGATCAGTGGAGGCAATTGAATGCCAGTTGCAGAAAGACCCCAGTAGCTCTTCAGAGAAGTCACTCTGAAGGTCTCCAGTGACCTATGCACAAGCCATTCCTAGGTCTTGTTGCACGGTCAAACGAGAACACACTACCATAGTAGCACCACGCCGTAGTGGCAGTACCCAGCCATTATTGCAGAGGCTGCAACAGACTAGTTGACTGCTATAGATGGACACTAGGAAGCGGTCACCCATCCAAGTACAGATCTAGTGATCGGTTGCTTAACTCCCCGGTGTTGACATAGGCAGTTCAAATACAACCAAGCTTGCTAGCTCACACACAACATGGTGTCCTATATAGCCCCATACTACGAAATAAAATACATTGATTGTGAAACATCATGAAAACACATCTTGTACTGGATCAAATTAATGGAAACATTCGAATCTGCTTCCTTCGAAAAACAACTTTTCAGCTGCCTGTGGGATTTTAGAGCATCAAATAATACGTTCTTTCTCCAGTTTGTGGCCATTTTTACAAATTTTTATACTACGCGGATTCTTCTCTGTACATTAGTAAGCTGCTTGTTTTCATAGTACATTAATTTTACAAGTTAATTCTATAATTTAGAACCATATGGATGACAAAGACCGATACGATCGTTATGTAGTCACCATGACCACTTTTTGTAATTAGTTACATTCTATACATTAAGATACACGCAGTAGTATATTGATTCTTGGCATAAAGTACAAAATACAGAAGTGTGTGGAAAACAGCCTTGGATCCCGTTCTAGTATGCAGTTCAATATGAAGACAATTTGAACAGCGAAAAATATGCCCAAAAAATATACAGGCATAGCACCTTCATTCATTTTAATTATCATTAATGAGTGCAGCAAGCTCCCAACAATATTTCCGTATAGTGTTCAGAATTTGTGTTGAAAATCTACTCTGATGGATACAAATGTGTGTGAAACGTTTTCCTTAGTAGATCGATAATAAATATAAATTATTATCTTAATGCTTATGTAAATAGGTAGTTAGCTGGCTTGTAGTACACATCTAAATATATCATGTCACAACGATTAATCAATAATACTACCGTAATACCTATATACCAGTATTAAATCTCATTGTAACTAATCTCTATGTGTGAAGCAGGATCAAGCATTTGAGAGATAAATAAGTAACTCATCCCAAACTTAACTAAACATTTCAATTCTCCCTCACTCATGCATTGCAATGAGTGAGTTTAACTAGAGTAGCTGCATCAATTGTGGAGAGATAAAGTCAGTCTAAAATACCACCATTGAGTCAGATTCCTCTGTCAAGGGGTTCATTATGAACACATGAACATAGCACAACTCTTGTTGCCATTGTAATAAAAGTGTAACTTTCACTGCTCTATTGGTAGATACGACCTAGACAAATTCAGCCTATCTACACTTATCAATAATGACTAAAAATAGGGAAACAAACATAGACGTATGATATCGGCGAACAAACACATTGATTCATAAATCGGTCCAAAATTCATATTTTCTCGATTAGTGATAAATTAGTACTTGAAATCAAATCAATAAATATCTACTTAAAAAATCTTTGCTCCCAGTACCAATAAATAAAAAAATGCATACCTATAGTGTACGCATAACATTCCTCTTTTAGTCCATAGAGCAATAGGTAACGCTTACTATTATATAAAATCGAAAGGCCATTTGGCATCATCGATTCGACAAGAGTAATTATGATGATTATTAATGAGATTCATCATAGTCTAAACTTCAGTGCCTTGGTAACTGTTCATTTTGCTGCAACTTTTACTCGAGGATTTGCTAGGACCACTACTGTTCCTAGTGATTGCACTACTTGAACTGGCAGTAGGAGATAGCAGTGAACTGTCTGGACCAGATTTACAATTGTTTGCAGCATCTGACAGTGGCAGTTTTCTTGCATTTGTGGTAACTACTTGTGGATACACTGATGCACTTTGCAGTAACTGAGAATTTTCATTCAGCTCGTCGTCCGAGTTGTCGTCTGGATGTGCGATACCATTGGTAACAGGTTTTGCATGAGATTTCTTATCGTATCGATTTCGTAGAGCCACAGGTCTTGTCTGAGAAGAGTCAAACAAGTCACAATCCTCTGGACTCCGGGGAGCTAGCATGTATTGGTCTGGACGCGGAGGTATAGTCCATACAGATTCCTCACCTCGGACTCCCCCGTAACTTTGCATGGGGTCATCGCCAGGTGAGTCTATGGATGTAATGACATCGATCGGTGGTAAAGCAGCTAGGTTTATCGATGGCGCTTCATGCATATTTGAATCATGCGAGATCAAAGAGACTCCATCGTGAATTTCAGGAGGAGGAGGTGGTAAAGTTACTCGAGTCGGTGAAATATTTGCAGCCTGTAAATCACTATGGTCCCAATGATATCCTGAAAGCACGAAAAAATTGGTTAAGTACGATTTTACAATACCATACCATACAAAGAATTTCACCCAGGAGTTAAATGCTCACCTGAACTGGCGTCAGTAGATACAGGTGAACTTGGTTTACTATTTTTGGGGGCCCAGTTAATCTCGCCCTTCATATCTACGATATAAATTATTTAATTTTGTTAAAATGTCGATGCACAGAACACGATAACATCGTTTTCAATGACTATGACTATTAAAGTGCTTACAATTTTGCATTTTTGGGTAATCATCTCGGTTCGTGTCCCAACCAGGCATATTTGCCTTTTCAAGGGTCGAACCTTTCATCAAATTATTGATAAATGGTGGTTTTTCCAGTTCATCGCCTCTGGCTCCATAGCTTTTTAGTGGATCCAGGGGGCTTCGCACATCGGTAGCAAACACATCGGAAGAAGCCGATACAGGACGAACTTCAAGATTCGAGATCTTTGAATCTCTATTTCGTAAAATTGTCTCTCGGTTATCTCGGCAGATCGGAATCCTGTTGTCTTTATCTTTAAGGTGAGCACTAGTGAGCGGGATTGAGTTAGATGCAGCGTTTCGCTCTCTAGCTATAAAGCATCGACGCAAGAATATGAACACAATGAGTAGAATGATGAAAAATAGGATGATGACAACAATAAGAATCAGTTCTTGGTAATCACTAGCAACGATCGACGGTGTAGTCAAAAGTCGGTTACATCGAAGTCCTGTAGCATTGGATGGACATAAGCATCGGAATCCACCTTGAAAGTTGATGCAAGTCGAGCCTAGTGAAAAAATTCATTGGATAATTAATAAATTACAAGATTCAACGGCTTGCATGGTACGACTTCACATTGATCAATGCAGAGTCACGGTAAAGATAAACTGCGATAATGTTGTAAGGTGTACCTGCACCACATGCATCCCCTCGTTCACATTCATTGATATCCAATTGGCACGTAGATCCTGTGTAACCTCCAGTACACCAACATATGTGTCCTGCAGGACCATCTTCACATTCCCCATGGTGTCTGCAAACCTCACTCTCACCAAGTCTGTCAGAATTTTTACACCATCTTCCCCTCTCACAGCGGGATCCAAATGTGCCAGGTGGACAATGGCAATAAAATTGAGGCTCTTGGAATCCATTGCCAGAGACTAGTGAAGGTGAAAATGAAATTCCGGTTGGCATGGTAGGCGTGCACTTGCCTTCATTCAAACAAGGATTTAGGCCACAAGGATCCAAATCGATTTCACAATTGAGCCCATGAAATCTAGATGGACAATCACATCGGTATCCATTTGCAGTTTTGTCTTGATTGCAAATACCGCCGTTCAAACAAGGAAGAGATCTACATGCCTCAACCACATTCCTTATTCGCTCACATGAGAAAGATATATTTCGGGACCACGTTAGTTGGGAGCCAAATTTGTCCTTATCAGATGAGTGAAGTGGCAATGAAGCCATTTTTCGGTTTCTTGTGTCAAACTCAAAAGGATCTAACTCATTTTCATCGTTCGTGCCAATCATGATGGGATCCAAGTCGGCATCGATGTGGTTCACACCAGGGGAGATATAATGCTTAACTTCTTGCATGTTCATGCCAGATGATTTGGGATCACTTCGATTCTCCGTCATGTAGCCGTATCGTAATCCTTTCATGCAGCCCACAAATCCTTGAGCAGGGATAAACGTGTCTTGGGTACTACCAGCCAAACCGATAATTTTGGCACCAATGTAAATAGTCCCACTAGTGTGCAAGCTACGAGCTGGCCCCGGACTTTTTTGTCTTTGAGTCGATCGCTCATCAACTTTAAGAACAGCATAGTTGTCCCGCAGTTGCAGCAAGATTCTGTGCCAACGGTTATCGGATACTGAAATAGATGTGACAGTCAGAACTTCCTTACCGGTTCCCAAGTCCCAAGAAAATTGAACTAAACCTTGTCGGATCTGCACCAATAAGTCAAGCCAATTGTTAATACACTTACTACATAATCGAATTAACACAATACTACGACGAATTCGAAACCCTTACTTCTAGTAGGGCATAGTCGAAAAAACCAAAACTATGCATGATGGTACCAGTGGTGTACACAGTTTTTATTTGGGCACTGAAAGTGAGATCTCTCTCGAGACTAGGGCCAACATTGTATGACAAGAAGCTCGTACCACTAAATTACAAATACAAAAACCATGCATTATTCATAATGACCGACCATAAACAGTGTACACTTCAAAAATATAAAAAAGGTATATTGCTACCTAAACGAAACAGACTGTTGGGTACAGTGATCATCATCATCACAAATTTTCCCAGGAGGACAATAATTCTTTTGGCAGAGACAGGCATAACCTTTCGGTGATGCATCAGGGACACAAACATAGCCAGGTCTGCACTCAGAATGAGCGCATGCATTGATCACTTTCTCGCATTTTGTACCTACACAATTCACACAGCAGTAATAAATTAGCAGAGTGAACAAGAAAGGGAAAGTTTCCAAACCAACCGATATACCGTGAATTTGAATTAGTCTCAAACTATATTAGGGAACTATATACAGCGAATTCTTACCTCCGAAACCAGCGGGACAAACACACACGGTCTCTAAATAATGGTTAGGTGTAATGAGACTCAACGTTTCCGTGGAGACCAGCGATTGGGTACCATCAAAGGTTGCCACAGTTCGACATCTGCGTTTTCAAAATAATAATACAAATATCAATAAGCACTGGGAATGAACAGAGAACAATAATCGACTTAATAATACTAGCTATACTTACTGTCCGCGTTCACATGAATCCTTTTCACAAATGTTATACGTGATTCTGGTGACTTTAGCACTTAACACAGACTCAATCTGCTCCAAAGAAAGCCGCAGCTTCTTCACTAAATCCGACGGCGGTACAAAACTTCCTTCCGATGGCTTTCTGACGGCCAACAGAACATCAACTGCTGGAATCGTGGCATCTCGTCGACCGCGGCTATTTTTGCTGACAACCAAATCTTGATCTTTGGAAGATTGTACACTAAGAATTACCACGTCATACTCAAACCCAGCAGTATTTCCACCCATAGCTTCTTTAACCGAGTTAATGAAAGCAAATATCCTGCCCAGCAAGCTCTGTGGGTTATGTCCTTTGATAGTGACTACTACAGCAAATGAACTGATGTCCTTTCTGCTCTTCACGTTGTATCGCTCAAATCCTAGACTCTCGTTTTCAGGCAAGTACACATCATCCAACTTCATGTCTGGAATTAAACTGGCAAGTGTTATGATTTTCACATAAGCATCGCCTCTCGCTGTCCATCTTCCATCTCCAACTGCTATTCCCAGCTCATAGGCACCTTCCCGAAGAGGTTTTATAGACTTCAGTGTTCCATTGGACGCGTCTATTGTGAAATATGCCGAGGACTGAGTTTCTACTAAGGAATACACAAGAGTATCATAAGGGTCGAAATCCGAGGCATGCACTTTGCCCAACGGAATCCCTGCAGGATACGTCTCGTCTGCAGTGATAGCCGTAATCGTCAATGTCGATACGACTGGTGGCCATTGAGATTTGTCAACAACCTGTAAATATCCGTAAATTTCAATGACAATATAATGACAATGTCCATGAAGTCTAAATTATAACGAAAAATCGCATTGATACATACCTTAATAGTTACATTAGTGTCAGAAAACAGTGGAGGATCACCATTATCGAAAACACGGACCTAAACCAGTGACAAAAAACAAAATAAGATAAATTGATAAACATAATTGTTCATATTCATATTTATTGTCCCATGGAAGTAGATATGAGCGTAATAACAAAGCTTTATCTTATGTCGCTCCAGTAGACAGAATCACCATGCAGAAGAGCGTACCTGAACGTTATACACCTTCCGGCGCTGCGTATTAAGCTTCCCAGCAAGATTTAAGGTTCCACCTTCACCAACCGTAAAAGGCAAAGGTACATCCTTGGAATCAATACTTCGCAAATCCCAACTAAATGGTTCTGCATTAGGTGATTCATCAGCATCAGTAACTTTGAACTTGTAGATTTCATGACCAATAGACCGATCCTCCTGTTTAGTGAATGCATTTTAAAAACCACATTAGAGGATGTCTATTTTATACTACAAGTTATAAATTGCTATAGGAGTGGTACATTAAACAAACCTGAACAATAACTTCCTCGGGAGGTGTTGATATTAGCGGAGGATTGTCATTTTTATCCAGGATACTTATTTCTACAACCGTAGATGAAGATAATTGAGGCACACCGTTGTCCTCAGCCCATATCTCTAATGCATATCTAGCAATCTGGCCATTAAAAAACAAAGTTGAGAATCAGTTACGTAGCAAACAAAGCCGACAGCGAATGAAATGGGCATTTACCTTCGCTGTCGTAAATAATAACTATTTTACTATACACGGTCCTGAAAACAGTCTTTCAGGTTCACACGATCATAAATACACAATGCATAATACCAAACACGCTGCAATATTACCGTTTCTCGATCAATCTCGGCCGCAACCGAAATAATGCCCTGAGAGGGGTCGATTTCAAAGTGACCCATTTGATTTCCAGAAGCAATTTTATAAGTCAGCACTGCATTCTCTCCACTGTCTAAGTCAGCTGCCAACATCTGTTCGGGAAAGAACAAAATAAATTCTCACACTGAGAGACTTGAGAATTCTAGTGTATACCTTAACCAAAAATTACTAACCTGAATAACTGGAGTGCCGGCAGCAGCTCCTTCTGGTATTTGTACCGAATATGTCTCAAGCTACCAACAAAAATCAAAATAAATATAATCAGTTTATGACTCACATTAGCACACAATGGTCGTGGTCTAAAATAGAACCATACCGGCCATCTAGGTTGATTATCATTGGAATCCGTAACGGTGATATTAACTAAGGTTTGAGCTGCCAAAGGTGGTTCACCATTATCCCTGGCTCTCACTGCCAGCACATATTCTCGTACACGTTCAAAGTCCAATAAGGCATTGATGTGGATTACACCTGACTTGGAATCGATGCTGAAATGATTGTAACCATTTCCTCCAACGATGTCATAAGTAAGTTCACTATTGAAATCTTTATCACGAGCCGTAACCTGAGTCACTTCCGTAAGAACAGGTGCCGCCTGCAAAAAATTTCACACACATTGATATGAGACGGAACAAAGCGTACATGCTTATAGATAGACACTCTAATGAAAGTGAAAGGAAGCCAAAACTGTCTTGCTAAGTGGTTGGTCACCACACGCTACTCACCTCAGAGATGGACGAAGAATAGTAGTTGAAATGGAATTGAGGGGCATTATCATTGATGTCCACCACGATCACTCTCATTTCCGTGGTTGTTTCATGGGATGGGGTGCCCATATCGGTTGCCTATGATGATCAATAATCAATACGAGATTCAAATGACAATTCAACCGCATTCGCTCTTTTAAGTAATTTCCCATTTCGCACTGCGTACCTGTAATGTCAGATTGTAATGGGAGACAAGTTCCCGATCCAATGGTCGAAGTAAGGATAGGATCCCACTACTGACATCAATACCGAACTGATCGTTCACTTCCTCATTGGCACTAGATGTTACAGATAACAGGGCGTACAGTATTTTCCTATTCACTCCAGCATCTCGATCATCGGCATGCACTTTTCCAACTATAGCACCAACCGGCGCATCTTCCTTCACAGTCGATATGTAAACGTCTTCGGTAAAACTATTCAACAAATACGAAAATTTTCAGATATACTCAATGTAATGCCTCAAACAACAAGTAACGCATGAAATAAAAGAAAGTTAGCTTACAGTGGCGGATTATTGTTTTCATCCAGCAGAGACACTATCACACGGGAAAAACAAGCACGTTGAATTCCACGATCTTCGGCCCTAGCCATTAAATTGTACTCTGCATATTTTTCCTCCCTGTGCAGCTCTCGGCCCACAGTTATGGTTCCCGAGCTTGAATCTATTGAAAAATCTTCAGTGCCGGTTCCAATCAGAGAGTATAGCAATGATCGAGCAGCTAGATAAAAAAAGTTAGCTTTTATATTAGAAACACTAATGCTAAACCAAAAGATTAAAAACCACGAAAACATCTTAAAATGTCAATAATTACCATAGTCAGGGTCATATGCTTCCACTTGAACCACAAAAGTTCCCACAGGTGCTGATTCAGATAGTTCAATATTATATTCAGGCTGTGGGCAAATCGGTAAGTTATCTGTCCAGAAAGCAACGAAAATGAGGCTTTATAATTCATTATAGTAGGTATTTAGAAGATGGCCAGTAAGATCACCGGAGCATAATTAATTACCGTTTATGTCCACAACAGTTACAGACACATTGGTGTAATCCACATATAACCCATCAGTAACCAGAATTCGTAGATCAAACTGTTGCTGTTGTTCGCAATCCAATCTTTTCCAAATGCTGATATCTCCTTCATCATTGATCTACGAAGTTAAAAAACTCATTACAAAGTTCCGATGTGTATGTGCAGTATTACTGCAATGCAGCAAGAGTAAACAGACAGCTGATACGCACCTTGAAGATTCCATTTATATTGCCGTCCATAATGAAAAATGACAGTCGCTGTGGCATAACCAATGAATTATTTCCTTTTTCAATATCCAGGTCAGTTGCATGGACTGAGGCAACAATCGTTCCCTCGGGTGCATTTTCTTCCACTAGCAATACAAATTCAAACCATCAGTTGTAGCTGTAGTGCCTTCATAACAAAACCAATAAAGTGCACCCGTAACTGTAATATTAAGCAACACACCTGAAGCAAAATACTGGCCCGTATTGAACATGACAGGACTGTCATTGATATTCATGACTTCAACTATGACTGTAGCTGTACTCATCAAATAAGGTTTTTCGTAGTCGGCAGCTACAACGTGCAGCACATGTTCGGAGTGCATCTGGAATAAAAAATCGATTCAAATTAGATAAGATACCTATACAGATTATAAATAGGTGTACCGCATAAGAACCGGTACCACAGTCAAATAATGTACTGGTTTACTTACTTCAAAATCAAGTTTATTCACCAAATGGATCCAGCCATGATCTTGGTGGACAGCAAAATTGGAGAAGTCAGAGTTCTTGGTTCCACTTGTTGAAAGATAATATCGTTCCTTCATAATTTGATTTCGATCTTCATCAGTTGTACGAGCTACGAACATCCATACAAGAAAACATAGTAAGTAAACCAACACTATGACTAGATGAGAAACTAGAGTTGCCATAAAATAAACCTAAGGCATATTGGTTATAGAAGTTCCTAGAGCTTACCAGTAAACAAAAGGGAACCTTCTGGCAAATCCTCTGCCACTTTTATGCGGTACTCGGACGTCTCAAATTTAGGCGGATTTTTACGACCGGATTTCTACAAGTAAGCCACACGAGTTAAATTTTTCATTTCTTTGTTGCTTTTTTGAAAAAATTAACCGATAATTTAACCATTTACAATTGTTGTTAAAAGTTTTTAAACGTTTTTAATTACCTGGAAAACACGAATTGTAACTTGCGATGTAGCTACACTTGTTCCATCATCAGTCTCAGCCCACACGACAACCTGATAAAAATAGGAATGCAAATAAATACAGACAATTTCAATTCCAACACTCGACAAAATTAATAAACCTACGCATTTTAAGCAAACATGCTCTCATCCTGTATACACAATCTAACTCACCGTATGTTTATCTTCGTGGTCTAACCGGGCTTTGGTCAACAAATTCCCTTTCTCATCAACTTGGAAATACTCATCATTGAAGCTTACTACTCGGAACTTGGGATTCTCCATGTGTGTCACTCGGAATGTAGTAATCAGTGAGCCAATAGGCATGTCCTCTTTCACAAAAAATGTCGAATTCTGTGGCTGAATTTCTGACGCTTGATATCCTTCTGGTAAAGCTACTACGGTGACTGGAACATAAGCATGCAGACCATCTTCATCTGTTGCTCCAACCCAAAACTGAAAGTCGACCCTTTCACTAGCAAACTTGATTTCTTCGTTTGGAATAAGCTTCAATCTCAGCTCGCCCGTATCCTGATTGATCATGAAATAAGTAGAGTCTCTCTTCACGGACGAGTTCCCATCTGGTAGGTCCACAATCGAATACCGCAAGCCGTACTCCGTATCAGGGTCGATAGCAACAATCTGAGCAAAATGATTGAAATCAATACCAATTCCACACCAGAGAATGGATAAAGCCTACCTAAATCTTACAAAATTAAGCACCGTACCTGAAGTATTGGACTTCCAACTTTCATCCTATCTGATGAAATGGTCACCCGGTACTCTGACACTGGGAATCTTGGTTTGCTTTTACCAGATACTTTCAGAACAACTTTAGTGTAACCCAGCCAACCACCACCATCTTGAGCCATTATATCCAACGTATGAGATCCTTTACGTTCACGGTCCAAAGTCACTCCAGAATTAGATGATAAACGCAGTTCCCCAGTGTCCTCGTCCAATTCAAGCAAATCTGGCTCATCACATTCCGCAATGTAATATTTCACCTGACCAAAGATAGAGCGATCTGGATCTTTGGCTGTAAAAGTAAAGATCAAATACTCAGCTGGTGCCGTTTCTGGAAGCCCCATTTCATACACAAGGGATGGAAAGACTGGAGCATGATGATTTCTGGGCTCTACCTCAATCTGTAAAATCAACCATAAAACCTTATTGCACAAACCTATTCATTATTAAGTAGTTTCTTGGACACAGACATCGATCAATACCCGCGAACAAAACTTACGTGTAGACGACTGTAAGATGCAAACACACCGTCTGTTACAGATATGTTGAGGTCGAAATTTAGAGCAGATGCTAGTATCGATGGCAGTAATAATGTCACAGCACCTGAAAAAATATTGCAATTCATTGCTATCATTTGCTTGGAAAAGCAAATACAAATAGATATCCTACATAATATCCAGCCAGACTCACACGGAAACTTACACCCAACCCAACCCAATCCAAACTTCCAAACCATAACAAACCCCAGAGCTACAAACAAACTATAGAAACAAAACGGGAAATACCAGTTTTCTCATCCACATGAAAAGAGTCCTGATGACTATCAAGTCCCACAATAGAGTACCGCAGAGAGTCACTCACATCTGGATCAAATGCATGTACTTTGGCAACCAAATGGCCTCTAGGGGCTGTTTCGGACACTCGTGCCGTATTAAAATTCGTTTGGAATTGTGGAGCATTGTCATTCACATTGTCAACTGCAATTCAAGAAACCATGGTTTCATTACACATTGTCTTCCACACATAATCTCCACACACAACGCTCCCCTGTTCCTTTTGTGTCCCACATAATTTATTAACGTCAGTACCACAGACAGTCAACTAATCTCCCCAATAAACCTACCTTGAACAATTACACGGGCAGTAGAGCTGAGAACCGGAACTCCAGAATCCTTCACAACAACTGAGAACCTGAACTCATGCGATTTTTCATAGTCCAATGGTTGCTTGAGCACCAGAACCCCGTCATTAGGCTTAATCATAAAATATTGAAGTAAATCTTCACTATTGTTGTTGCTCGACGCATCTTCGCTCAACATGATATTTTCCATGGATGGAGGACCAGCAGTTTGCACGACCCGACGAGTTCTTTTAGTCTCAATAGGCACCAGTTGAGAGTCCAAAACGAGCTCATACGTGAGCATACTGTTGACTCCAGTGTCATTGTCATGAGCTTTTATCACAGCAATAACATTGTCTACCGGAATGTGTCCCTCAGTGAGCCGAATTTTGTACGACTCTTGTTCAAATCTACAAGAAAAAAAACAACATTACACACTCAATGAGAATCAACTCGCAACAGGGAAAGGAAGCAAAACGGTAAGCACGTAAGTACTCTCCAGTGTCACAACCATGCATAGCAAAACAGGTTAATAAGACTCACGAAAGAGTCATTGTGCTCCCTTTCGGGCTAAAATAATATCATGAATATTCATATTATGGCAGTACTTGCACACCCATTAAAATGCAAATACTAATTACCTGGGAGGACAATCATTTTTATCCAGCAGTTGGATTTTCACTGTAGCAGACGACCAAAGGGAAGTAACTAGGTCGGTCGCACGCACTGACAAAATATAGTCATTCCGAGTCTCAAAGTCTAGCGGAGAGTTCACGAACAGCACACCTAACACAATAAATCCACCATATGATTAGGTTCTATAGTTAGTTCTCACGTCAACTCAGCTAACTAGCGAAATGCACAAACAAGACAGAGAAAGAGATTCCTGGTATCCTAGCATTGGAACAAACAAAAATGATCATAAATTGGCTTTATAGTTAGCCATTAGCATAAGCTATTGACTACTACGGAGAGAGAGAAAACGAAAAGGGGGGAGTAATGATGAGAAAGATAAACACTAATCGAAGAGCCCATACGTAAGCTGTAAACAACCAGTGACTTCCAAATCACTAGGAGTACACACAGAGTAATCAGCATTCAAATCGCGTGGTAATTTACACCTTGCCTTAAACCAGTGACATGGTCGGATTGAGAGAAGTTTGTAAACTGCTGATAGCATCGCTAATTTACCATAAAAGTGAGTTATAAAAAGGAAATTAAACGGAAAAGATAAGGGCAGGCTGCATTAATTTCATATACACACAAACTAAGTATTGATCTAGTAGTTTCCAAAACAGCAAATACAGAGAGTCTAGAAAGCTAAAACTTTACAAGCTAACAAGAAATAAGTAGTTATATAGTATCATGCAATTGGCAGTGGAACTTTTTTTTTCCAGAATCCAGGAAAGCATTGGAAACACTTTTGCATGCAAACGAAAGGGAATATCATTTAAGATTCCCGTCACAAGCTAAACACACGAACATTTGAGAAGTGAATGAAAGAGGACGGAAGCTATAACTTACACAAATGATTGAGCCCCGTATCTGCCATGTAGATCAAGAGAGTAGGCACAAATACAGAATCAAAGTAAAGAATGAGAGAAGAATAGTCGTTAGTTAGTTGAACATTACAGAGTTTAAGTCAAAAAGGGAGTGAATGGACAAGAATCATAATAGAATTCCATTCTTCTATTCATTCATACAGTCTGCAGTTCTGCAGAAGGTTCTGAATAGCAGCACAAGAGATTTTGGTTCAATACAGCTTATACTGCATTTAAATACAGTAGTCTTTCTACGACAGATCAAAAGAACAATGTACAGACATTTATTTATGTACGGAAATGTAACAATAGCACATGGTTCCATCAGAATAGAAAACGGACTAAAGTCAGTTAGTCCATGTCATTGTCATGATATACGTGTGCGTCTATTACTGCATAGCTGGCATGTATGGATGGATAGACAACGATGTGATGAAATGAAACCATCATCGTGAAAAGAGAATAGGAAATAAGGAAGTGAACATATTTATTCCATAGACTAGAAGGGGGGAAAGATAACATGGGAGCAAGTAAGAAAACAAGGAAACCAACCTGTCTGATAATCGATTCCAAACTCATCAAATTCATTGCCACTCTCAATGGAGTAGAGCACAGGGTTTTTCGCATGAGCAACTAGAGCCAATGCTGTGGATTGTATAGAGGCATCTTCGGGAATCCATGTTTCATACCATTGCTGCTCAAACACGGGATGATTTTCAGTAACGATCTTTACCAAAACGTTCGTTTCCACTGTACACGAAGGAATTCCTAGAAACCATGATAAATATTAGATACATACGATCACACAACAAGAAGGTAAAAACATTTCGGGAACTGTGTACGAACGATAACTGCGTGGAGTGGGGAAAAAGTAGTACAAAGGAAATAAAAAAATGTCCCCGTGGCATCATTTCTTCAATATCTCTAAACTACAAGAAGAGTAACCAGTTCTTGTCAAATTATACAAAGAGCTACAAAGATGATATTTGTTCTTTCCAACAAAATTACTGTATATTAAGACACACACATGAAACTATTCAATCCGCAAAACTAACTAAGGAATAAAGGAATATAGTACAAAACTGTAAGCAGATCAAAAGAATGTATTCTCAGAAGAATTCAGTAATGTGCTCTCAGTTTTCAAGTTCTTAACGCATGATTACATTAATTTGATTGGAATTCTTTCTTATAAAATATCATAGCATTTCACCAACACACGGTAATTAATAAGAGCTAAGCAATAGAACATAACCGTAAATCCGGTATTATAACACCTAGTGTTCTATTATTTCATAGACCTCTTAACCATGAGGAGTAATGGGTGAAGTTATGATATAAGTTGGAGTTGCACTAATTTTTTTAGTTCATTACAAATCAATCATAATAGTTTTTTCCAAAGATACCAATCATATCTGGTAAAAATCCTTACAACCAGCCGTTTGATGCTTTCAACCTAACTAACATATCATCTATTTTCTTTGTTGAATTAAATTTCTTTTGTTTCACCATGAGACTATCATTGTTCACAACATTATCATGTATGGAGTTAGAAATTAGACTGGAGCTTTATCATTTCATAGACTCCTCATTCTGAAGAAGGAATATAGGGTGAAGTTACGATTTAGGCTGGAATATTAATACCGATGCACGGTACTAATAAATATTTATAAAAATGGTACTCTAACAGCTTTTAACTAACGAGTCCCACATTCAGGAAATAAGTATGTGCGTACATTTCTAATTTTTCCAGAAGCACTACGTTACTTTAAGTTAAGAAACACGAGTAATTATTGCGCAAACCAATCCTTTTTATTCCTGATCTCTCAGTCAGTCAGTAAGTCAGCAGTACAGAAAAAGGCAACATCTCGACAGCTTGGAGTATACACGTTTGCTGCGTAGTGTTTGCACATAAAGTTCAGAAAGGAAGACATGTTGCTTTCAATGTGTTCCAGCTAATTTCCTGAAAGAGCCCCATGAAGTGAATCCTAGCTTAATAGACTGCCAGCCCAGCTACAAGTTTCACTTTTTCAAATCATTTTCTTTCTCATTTTTCAGCTTAATCGAAATGCTTTTATAGAAAATCTGGCAGCTTTTTTGTAATTTAGAAAGTCAAGTACAAACTTTAAAGGACAGACAAGTCCGTTACACATAGGTTGCTACATTTACATGGCTTGCTATACATTGTCAGCAGTGATACAAGACAACGGCAAGGAGAGCGTTAGAGAAATAATGATGATGTAAACAGTCGCAGCCCCATTGCAAGAGCTCTAGCTGAACTTAAGAATGTCCAGCTACATTCTGTGTAAACGTCAACGCAAGTGTTATATATTGTATTCCCTTGCTGATTAAAAGACAAAGGAGCAAAGCAGTGGGCCAAAATTTATGAGGACACAAAAATACTGTAAGTTAATTTAGCTTGCCATGTTCTTATTTACTTTTAAATTTAGTATTGGCCTCCACCAAACCAACTGCAAACTGCATAAATTTCTGTATTATGCACATGCCTTAAGTTGCCATAGATTCACAGTTTCCTTGCCCCATCGATCCAAAGACAGAAATAAGCTAAATTTTACCATAGTAGAAAGGAAGGGAAAATGAGGCAAACTGAAACTACAACAAATTTTCAGGCCAAACTGCTCTAGCTAAATATGGAGCTGGAAATCCGGACTGGAGACTCTTCACATGTATTGAACTAGTTAGTAAAATTGCATAAACTTATGGCGCACAATTTAGAATGAACCGAAACTCGTGACGGTGTAGTTACTAACTAATATAATCGTCGCATAAAAACTTATAGTGTTCATTAACCATAGTAATCAGCATGTAAGTTATGTGCACTCCAATCTTTACTTTAATTTCATTCTGTCTGGTAAGAGGAGAACTTTTAAACACAAAACGTAAGATCATTACTGCAACACATAATACACACACACATACACAGGACGGTATTATATTGGATGAGGAACAGGAGCTATAGGAGCAAAACTTTGGGCACCGTGCATACAGCCCGGAAATGATTTATGGATAATTTAAGTGTCAGGTATTCATATTCACTTTCTTCTCAACGTATACAAAAGGAAGGGGGAGTGCGAACTAGAGGTGAGGTGCACATACAGAGACCTCATTATAAGTCGTTCGAAGAAAAAGTGGAAGCACAAATAGAACAGCTCGGAAAAAAATCCAAGAAGCATAACAAAACTTGTGCTAACTATATAACAACACTGCCTGAGTGAGTGAGAGTAAGTGCATGTGTTTTTTGTTTCCGACACGCTACAAATATGGATGGTAAAAAATGCAAACTAACTAAATTAACTAACCTCCATCATAGGCTTTGACAGTTATTTCATGGTGCCCCACTCCTTCCGGCTTCCGTTGTAAATATATCTCGCCCGTTTGTCGATCCAATTCGTAAAGAACTCCGTACGGACTTCGCACTAACTCATAGCGGATCAGAGCATTTTCTCCATCGTCCAAATCATAAGCTTTGATCTGTGCACACAGTTTGCATACGTATGAGAAACAGGGAAACGTCGTAAAGGGAATTTATTAGATAGTGTAGGAACCCACAAAGTACAGACAACTTGAGAAATATGCCGCACTACTAAAGAGAGTTGCTGACTTTGAAGAAAAAGGATATTGCTTTCCACTACATAGCAATAGCACCATCGAAGACAAGAACGTATATATCCCTAAACTAACAAATTTTACCTTAAACACAACATCATTAGGCTGAGCTCCCATAGGGATTATCGTAACGTACGGGAGTTTGAGCCACACCGGACAATTATCATTGGAATCAAGAACCTGTAAATATATACATAGAGACGAGTGTTCACATAATTTGCTGATCAAGTCATTAGGTCTGCCTCAAGCCATACAAATAATGGCATCACCAGAAACATTCATTTAAGTATCCAGTCATCGGTTCTCACCTGCACGATAACAAAGCACTTGGCAATTCGATTAGGACCGTCGCCATGAGCCTGTAAATTACGAGTTAACAAAACCAAACATAATTAATTCCTCATATCTTCAAATGGTTCGGGTTGCTAGCTAGCTAGAAAGGGACCAACCACATCAGCCAGTTGGTGCCAAAAGCTCACATAATAATAATGCTATTCAAGTTACGAGCACCATGCTCACATAATAAATACATTAAATACACTTAAGCAGGCCAACATATCACGCTCAAACATGACATGTGTGGTAGCTTTACAGTCTACTATATTGAACAATGCGAGTTGAAAAAAAACTATAATTCGTTCCCAACATTTCACTTTCATCACTTCTACACGGAAAAACTCGGCAGTTTAAATAACTATCACATACATAACGTAACATAACTGTCCCACATCGGGTAATGGCAACAGCATAAAGAGCCCATACAAACCACCACACTGGAATTATTATTATTATGTGAACCATTGTACTTACTTAAAGTGCAAGTTCACACTCTCTACTACTGACTTACATATATCTGCACCCGTGAAGCGCATCCCATACTACATCTAGCATATACTCACCTCCACAAGTAAGTTATGTTCAGCCATCTGCTCTCTATCCAGTCTCTCCCCAGTGCTAAAAATGACTCCAGACGTGCGTGTAATCCCAAAGTAGGGCGAAGGATTCAGAATTTTAAATCGAACATTCTCATTCATTCGACTACCCAAAACCATCAAGGACATGAGGTTGATCACTTTTGTAGAGTTCTCCATCACTTGAGCTTGGAAAGTCTCATTTCGAAACCGGAACATGGGATTCTTCACCAGTGGTTTCACATGGACCGTGATTGTCGCCAAAGTTGTAAATCTTCCGTCCCAAACTGACACCTCCAGTATATGTTTAGCTTCTGTGAGAGATACAGCCTTAGCCACCTGGATCTCTCCACTCACCGGATCTACGGTGAACAGCTGGTGCACATTGCCCCGACTGATGTTAAACCTGAGGTCATCTCCATCCGCATCCATTGCCACAATCCGATGAACCAACATCCCTTCCGCAGTGGGTGTGAATAGCTCAACACGTGCACTCTGCACAATGGGCTTGTTGTCATTCACGTTGACCACGGACACGTTGACCGTGGCAATATTGGAGGAGATGAGTCCCCCGCCGTCCGTTGCCTTCACATGGAACACGTAGCTCTCCTTCTTCTCATAATCTAGAGAGGTTACCAACGAGAGAGCTCCCGTGAAAGGATCAATACGGAAAACCTTCCTCATCTCTTCATCTTCAATGATGGAGTACGTGAGAGCAGCATTCGTTCCGTAGTCCGGATCGGCACACAGCAGAACCAAGGCTTTGTTTTCCTGATTCCCATTATGATGATTGTTCTTAGTATTCCTGTTTCCTCTACTCCTATCGCCCGCAAAATCTTGAGCATGCAACCCAAGCACTAGAGTGCCCAGACCGGAATCCTCTCGAATCTCACCTTCGTAGTAGACGGTGGAAAACTTGGGCCTGTGGTCGTTCTCGTCTGATAGTTCTACAACCACTTTGCATGATGCGGAAGCACCTCTCTGGAGAAACAAAGTAATAAATCAATGCCTTCAGCTAAAAGCATCACAGTGTATGGGTAGCTGGGTTCGAGAAACTCTTTTCATTTCGTTCACATTATAAATGAAGACAACCCAATCATCCACTTGACTTTGTACGCCTCCATTTTTAACAAATACTTCTCCTATACAACTACGGGAAACATGAAAATTGCATACATACAAAATCAAACTAGGAGGAAATCGTTAGTGAGTAGTTAATGTAATCTTGTGAGCAAAAAATTCAAGAAAAGTAGAACAAACAAAAAAACAGAGTCCATGAGAGACAAAGAGAGTCAATAATGAATGAAATGCTGTTTCTTTTCCACTCTCTCTCTCTCTCTCTCTCACTGCTTGCTCTCTCTGATGAACAAATTTCCCTTTAAGTTCTGTTTTCTTCCCCTACTTACTTTATATAACAAACGTTATAAAAGGAATTCACTCAAACTGTAGCTAAAATTGACTGACGAGGGGAGGGAGTGTGAGAGGGGGGAACAGTACAATAAGAAAGAAAATTAGGGTTACGATCGAAGGCAAATGCTCAATACACACTGTGATAGTAGAACATAAAGAATAGAAGATTGTAGATGAACAGTGTACTTACCAAATTAAAGGCCCGAACCATTAGCTCATGTGTTCCACTTATTTCTCTATCAAGTAGCCTCGAGTTCTTGCCCACAAGAATCACTCCAGTAATAGGATCAATCCAAAATAAATTGTTTTGGTTCTCCTCGATTTCAAAGCTGACACTTCCAACACTATCGACTTTGATGGTCGTCACATACGTGCCTACAGGAGAGTTTTCCATCACGCGAACTCTCATTTCTTGTCGCCCACTGGAAGTGATTTGAGGAGTACCACCAGATGTGCATCGTAAGCTGACTTTTTCCTCATTTGATGCCAGTGTGACAAACACATTCACATTTGTCGTCGCACTAAGAGCCTGTGGACTTCCATTATCCGTCGCCTTCACTGTCAGGACGTACTCTTTAAAGTTCTCGTCCGCTCGCAGAGACAATGGGCGATTAAGTGCCAACCATCCGGTATCCTCGTCAATACCAAACGTATTCCCAATGTTCCCAAACGTAATAGAGTATGAGACTCTTCCGTTTTCACCTGAGTCCATATCCAATGCTTTGATCTGCCAAAATGTCAAACCAAATATTTCCAACAATGTTCAACAACCATAAACTATATAGGTATAGACGAATGGATCAACAACTAATATTCTTGGCATGAAATATGACGACTTTTCCATCCCTGAAACTTTTTCGTCTATCAAAATCATATTTTTACATTTCCATGCTCACATACATCTGTGAGAAAGAAAGAGAACTGTGGAATGTTGAGTGCCTTTTTCTTTTCGCAGTGCTACAGTTCTGTACTTTTTTGAGCACAGCAAAATAGCAGAACCAAAAACGCCATAAATCTTATAAGTCCTGGTGTCATTATCAATAGTGTTTGCATATCATGCTTGCTCAATTTTTCATCATGTCTTTAAGCAAGTTAAGCGCACAACTTCCCTCATATTACTTAAGGTTGCAGGAATAAAGTTTTACCATTTCGAATGGAAGCATTTCATTAAACATTCCAAACAGCAAGAAATTGTTTCGATAACACAAGTTCAAGAATTGCATGGATGAGGAAAAGTTACAAACTTTTAGAGTGTATTATAAAAGTTTTCCAAGTTTAAAATGCATTTCAAAATTCGGATTTATTTTTCAACCAAATGAAAATCACGAAAAGGTATTTATTCTGTTCCAAACTTTTTTCCCTATAAACTCAACACACGCATACTATTTTCAGCACCCAAAGTCAAAATAAAACACATGACAAATTTCATTTGATTCCAATGCAGAATAAAATAAGTTTGGCATATTTTGCTGCTCAAACTGGGCTCACGCTCAGTTCAAACATATTAGGTTTCAAAATGAACTGACAACAGTAATTATAGATACTGGGATTTGATAACATAGTAAAAGGAGGCAAAACGAAAACCCCGAGCCACAACGGTGTACAAAACCAATGTAGGTTGCTCACTGGCTCACAAGCGATGCATCATATAGAGACTTACAGAGGATAATAAAGAGACAAGAATATGAAGACAGCTAAGTTTTGGTTAATATAAATAAATTCCTTCATACCTGAGCTAAGAGCGTTCCTACTGCGGTCGTCTCTGGTATTTTCAACTCCGAGTGTATGTTGGAATTTTGGGATGGGAAAAATGGAGCGTGATCATTTCTATCCTCCACGATGATCAGAAGTCTCACAAAGCTGAACGCATGTACAGGATTTCTAGCTTTTACTGTAATCAGATGGCGAGAAAGTATTTCTCTATCAATCAGGGAAGACTTCTCAACCGACACCATTCCTGTGAGAATGTCAATGCTAAAGATTTCAAGACTTCGTAAATCTTGAGCATTGTGGAAGCCGTAGAGTACGGGTTTGTACGAATCAGTCCAATTAGTGGACATGGACGAGTTGATCTGCACTGTGGCTATAGGTGCAAAGTCGGTGGTCCCTTCTGTCACATAGGTTGTGTAGTTCCGTTGTTCCCAGACCAGATTGGACACAAATTCACTCTCGATTACTTTCACATGCAGCTGTAAACAGACACCAAGGTCGCATATGTAAAAGTTTGCTTAGCTAAAAAAACTTCGACTTTAAAAGATGGTTTTTATGATACGAGAAGTGACATTGTACAGCCCAAGTAAAAAAATATCTAGAATTAGAATTTTGAATAGTTGCGCATTTTACCAAATGTCATTAGAACTAACTGAAAATGAGAAAGATAAAAGCAGTCTAAGCTCGTCTAGCTAATCTTTTCTCCTTTTTAAGGTCGTTGGATTAAATTATTCATTGATACAACTTTTCCAACAGTATGAGAGTAAGTCAGTCTCCTTGAAAATGAAACCTAAGTAAAACTAAATTCTCTTTAGACTTGATATCCAACTGAACCTATTTTAAAAGATGAGAAAAGAAAGTGAGTTCGCTCTGTGAGTGCGTAAAATGAAAACTGGTATAAAAATGCACCAGGTCATAGAGAATCTAGTGAGAAAAATCCCGTAAAAACAAGTGTTGGTTTATCAAATCCGTATCCTTCAATAGCATATTACACCATATAAGCAAGTGCAAGAAAGATCCCAACTTGGTATTTCCATGAGAATATAATAGCATCTCGTGTGGCCCATGAATATTATCATTGGCGGAAAAAGTGTGCAAAGGAGAGGAGAGCAAAGTTTTGCCTATCCCTTGAACGTCATTTTATACTAGTGCATGAAGTTGAAATCTTAAATCTGCACCCATAAAACAGAAAGTCTATGTACCAAAGAAAGAGGAGAAAGAAAGAACATAGACTTTATTAATACTGATCCCAATCCCTCATTCAAAAGAAATGAGACACAGGGGAAGATGAGAGCCAAGATCCGACTGCAGATGACATAAAAGCATTCATGAAAAAGAATGTAAATTCACGACGTTCATGCTAGTCCCTATCTCAAATATTAGTTTCTACATGACAATGCGGATAGAAATAACTCAGAGGGAACGTTTTTGATATACCTGTGTAAACACCACGTTGTAGCCATCAGTCACACTGATATTCAGTGAGAACTCACTGCCAGAAGGAATCAGTTTAGCCAGAATGAGATTCTGGGAGTCAGGGTTAATGAAGAAATACTGACTTGGATCTCCTGACACAATTTCATACCACAGTGCATCTCCGTCAGGATCTTCAGCATCAATTGTTTCCACAATATAGCCCGGTTTTTCTTTGGTTGTCAACGTAATTGAATGATCGATGGAATGGAAGATGATGGGTGGTTCAGATGGATTCCTATTTACCGGTTTCACAAACAAGCTCACGACAGTCTCTGCTCGCCTTGCTACAGGAATCCCATTGTCAGTTGCCTCCACAATGAATTTTAGAGTTCGATCACTCCGAAGCCCACTGGCGGAAGTGTAGATCTCCCCCGTAGTCGCATGTATGGTAAACTGCTCATCGGCCCGGCGTGTTTCTTCTACCGTTGTGCTCACGGGGAATTTCAATTTATACCTCAAGCTCCCATTTCGTCCCTCATCTAGATCGGATGCAATTACGCGGAATAGACGCTTCCATCCATCCTTGTAGTAACCATCCATAGTGTTCCAATCACTCCATTTCAAAGAGTCTTCCAAATCCTCTTTCCCAGCTCCTTGCAACAGTTCATTCTCGTTCATATCGGGCTCGTCCTCTTGGAATTCAATCAGCTCAGGAATACTGAACCGCCCTCCCGTGTTCAAGAAGCTTGGGATATTATCATTCACATCGGACACTTTTATTGTCACATAGCTCGTGGAATTAAACATGGGAGTGCCAGAGTCGGAGACCATTACTTCTAAAATATGCTGCCTTTTCTTCTCACGGTCCAAATTGTATTTCGTGGTTCGCAGCTCTCCACTCAACTCATTCAAATGGAAGTACAATGTGGCAGTGGTGAGAGAAAATTTTAAACCACCACCATCATCACAATCTTCAGCTTCAATATGTACCACCACCACACCAGGCTTCGTGTTTTCAGGCACTTCTATTATGTACTCAGGTAATGTGGTGAACGGAACACAATCATTCCTGCAATCATCATGATCATCATTAGCATTTCTAAGCTTGGCAACCCGCCATACAAATCATGCAATCACGAATTCTATTCCTGCTCCATGTTCTACGTAACATGATCACATTTCTACTACACAAATCACAAATCTTATCCAAGTATGGACTTGCATACGCATAAAAAAGGGGAATCTTTCCGTAAATCAGCTAAAGCGCCTTCATTATCATCTACCCCACAAAGAATGCATAATAAATTACTTGTGTTGCCGTCTTCACTAAAAGACTACACCGGGTAACAAAAGAAGCGGAAAAGGACAGGAAAAATAGTGACTGTAAAAATCTTATCAACTTACACATCCAAGACCTCCACAAATACATCTTGCTTGGCAAGAATATCCATATTGATTGGATTGTGAACGATGACGGTGAGCCAATGGGAAGCATGGAGTTCATGATCTAATAAGCGTGTGGTACGAATGACCCCCAAGTGATCAATATTAAATGAAAATCGAGATTCCCCATCGAGAGTAAAAGTTACTCCTGCGTTGTTGTAATCCGATTCAATTCTAACGACAACTTTTGTGACGACAGTTCCTATGGGAGCATCTTCAGCTATGACTGCCTCCGAGACGATATCATCAAAAACGGCCGACGGAGGGTTCTCAATGATGTCATATATCTAAGATACACATCAGAAAAGGAAAAAAATTACAACTGATACTTCAAATAAAAGATAAATGACTAATGTTAAGGAACAGAAAACGGTAAACTAAAAACTAGTCGGTAACCAAACGGAGGGCAGGCAAGCATTTTTATTGTAAAAGACAATGGAAAACTTAATCCATCGATCCTTTCACTTGCACACAACAGTGGTAGTTAGTTAAGTTAGTAATAGGCTCGTGTCTACCCGACTTTTTGTGGTGCAACCAGTTCCATCGTAAATTTTTCCATCACTATCCGTACGTAAACAAACCTATAGCGTGCAATGTGCGTTGATAAAAACAAACAATAATGGGGTGAGCAGCGAGAGCACCCACCCACCTAACCTATCGTTAAAATTGCTCCATAATGTACAGACCACACAAGTCTGTGTGATGTATTCCTAATCGGTCTACGGTCTATTACGTTCCGTTTCACAGAATGTCTCAGCATGCACAATTTATGTAAGTGAAGCCCGGAGTTACGTGCTTTAACTCACAACGTTCAAAAAATCAGCCTATAGCTTCATTATGGAAAGCAATCAGTTTCATTTCCTTTCCTAGGTGATTCTCTCCTAGTCAGTGTTCTGGTGGGATCTAAAGGGCGTATGAGTGGTGTGGCTATGTTTACATGAGAAACCTCGCACTTTGATGTTACTAAAAGGGTCAAATCACGATGGAAAACTTGTTTTTCCCAAAAACCTCATTAGAGAGTACAGACAGAAGCCTGCGAAGCTCGATACATCAGAATATAGTATCTCTGGAATGGATGGAACACACATTTCCCTTTCACTATAATGTAATCTCTGTTTTCAAACTTTAACTTTCTCTCTCTGTCACAAGTACTCACAGTTAGTACTGACAGTGCCACAGATCAATAAAAAAGATAAAGGCAAAAGTTTATTCACAAAATGTACCATTACTTCACGCCTGGAGTTTACAACATACCAACCGAATCTAGTGTTTGTTGCTTTCACTATCCTTCAATGTGGCTCTCTCATATTTTCTGTCTGATATGAAAATACAAATACAAATTTTCTTTTCAACCAACAATATGTTCTTATTTTCAGCGAATACTAGAATTCACTCATTCCATCCCATTACATAAACTCCTATTTGACTAGTCCCCTATATTTCCTAGAATACCCAAGCATGAAATCGATCGAGTGTGACGAGACGAGACATAATAGGGAACCCCAACTCCACAAGATACACATGGAAAATAATAGGTGCACGACACTTCTTTGTAAAAGCCAACCACTTTTTCCTTTCGTATCATTGGTGGGGACACAAGCCACAGTGCAATTCTGCCTTGACTAACTAACTAACTAGTGCAATCACTATTGGCTGGGAAACAAGTCTCCTCCATTGTAAAGACCAACTTCCCATTCCAAGTGACAACTAACCAACTTCACGTTCCCATATAAAGACACCCATGAACCAATTACACAGTTGTCAAAACAAAACTGACGAATAACCCTAATAACCCTGGTCAAATTAACAACAGAAACACGGGTGTGTCATTGATGGAAAACGTGGAGCCAGCAAATTACTCTGGCTCTTCTCACGTCTCCAGAGTATGTATGCATGTACATTGTATGTGTACACACACACCTTCATTTTACTTTAACATCCAGAAAATCCAGTTCCCACCCTAATCTTTGTATGCTACAACACACATATCCTATTTATGAGCATTGAGTAATCTTCCATAGAGTCATTAATTGGACAGCTCCATGCCTACAAGTTTGCTTCACAGAAACATTATATAATAAAATAACATTTCCTCCTCCTTCTACTGACTATACTAAATATCCCGTGCCATGTGCTCCATAAACCAACATTATGTTAGATACTTACTTACTCACAACAGCTATCGTGTAAACTTCATCATCACCATATTAACTATATACCATAGTACTAAGTAAGTGAGCTCAAGCTCAACGTGCCACAGTGCCGACTTTCACCCAAAACTCTTCCAACAAAGCACATCAAAGGAGACTACTACAGACAAAAGGACCAACTAACTAAACTAACTGCAACTTACCTCAATGATGACGAACGTGTCAGAGAATAGGGATGGCTTCCCCAAGTCTCGAGCACGAATTGTAATGTTGTATATAGATGTAGCCTCATAATCCAATTTGGAACGGACTCGGAGCACACCAGAGATCTCGTCCAGCACAAAATCCTGACGACTCCCTTCAATCAGAGAGTAGCGGACTTGGCCAGCAGAACCTAAATCGTCATCCGTAGCGACGATTTGGGTGACTACGGCTCCAACGGGCCAATCCTCACTGAGTCTCACGAGACGGAACTTTTCGGACCCAAAGGATTCAAATTTCGGCTCATTGTCATTTACATCTTCGACTACAATAGAGACTACCGCTGTTGAAGACAGTTTCACTGGACTCCCATGATCTTGGGCTACAACAAACAGCTCGTACAAATCTTGACGTTCTCGGTCCAAGTCTTTCATCAGTTTAATCACTCCAGTGGTCTCGTCTATACTGAATTCTGGACACTCATTGAGCAGTCGGTAGGAGATAGCGGAATTGGGTGTCCCTTTCTCATCATCGTCAAAAGCGGTGACTTGAAGAAGAGTTTCCCCGACAAGTTGATCCCCTTCTGGGAATTTTATCCGCATTGAACTTTTCCGAAAATATGGTTGGCAGTCATTGCTGTCTAACACCTGTGGGGGAAATTATTATGCATTTGAATTAACTCTACGGAAAAGACTTGCTTGCGCTTTCCCCCCATTCCGCACTGTATGTATACATGGAACTTAATAAGTACGAGAGGGAGAGAAACTGACAAGAATTGCTACAGTAACTCTGCTCGATCCTATCTGCGAAACATCAGAAGCATTCCCACTTCCCATTAATTTATGAAACAATTCGATTCCGAGAGTACTAACTTCGGCTTGAGTGAAGTTCTCACAAGACTCAACTTTCAATGCATGCACTTTGCCGTGTGAAAGCAGCCGGAGCACGTCTTCAATCTATGCACATTCCCTCACCCATAATACATTTCATCTATGCCCTCTCATTTGCTTCACAGAGTTCACTTAAGTCAGCCAGAATCATATTTACTCAAGCTTAGTACACTTCCTTTGTAGTTTACAATGAATGCATAAAAGTCATTCTGGCTCAAACCACGTAAGCTCCGCTCTATTTTCTAATTTAATGGTCACTCAGGCATGCAAAAGCCAAAGTTGCACATTTATCGTTATTTTCAATGATTCACCAAAAACTATAATTTGAAATTTTTCTTAAAAAAATGCCACTTTGTAGGTCACAGCTCCCAATACTGCAACTCAAAAAATCTAACTGGTCAACTTTTATTGTAACATTGCATGCAAATATTTTCAGTAAACCTGGTTACGAAACAGCAAAGTTGATGCCTTGGTGCATGTTGGTACATCAAATGGGATAATTAAATAAAATAGCCAAATTTTGAAACAAAATGCATATCCTACAAAACGATGAAATACGAATGTTGGAGACCACTACTTAAGAATCAAAGGATGCAGTGAAAAAAATTACCAGAACGGAGACTTACCTTGACAGAGAGTAGTCTGGAGGTGTGCTTAGGCGATTCCCCTTGATCCCACACCGTGATGTTAAGAATGTATGAGGAGATTTCTTCTCTGTCAAGCGGAGCTACCAAAATCAAATTAGCTTCTTGAATAGTCCCCCCAGTGAGAGCAACATTTTCCGAAGTCTTTATATCCCATGCACCGTGCATTTCATCTCCAGCCGACACCACGAAAGAGAGAAACCCATTATAACCTTTGTCCAAGTCCTGTGCTTTCATCTTCAATACAACTGAACCCACTTGCGTGCTTTCATTTACCTGATTTCCCACCAAAAAAAGAAGGGGGAAGAGAAAGAGAGTAAAAAAAGCTTTTATAGTATCATTTTTTCTTTCTTGGGTCTGCGACTAATGATCGTGAATGGTTACGAGAGTGCAACAAAACCATTACGTTGATACTAATGCTGCACCAACAGTAGCCAAAAAATATAATTTAAACAGTGAGATGAAAAAAAAATCATCAAGACAGGAGAGAAATCGCATCTGTGACTTTAAAAAGTCTATGGACTGCACACAACTAACTTACCGATATTTCGGAAGGGAAGTCTAGAAACTCAGGACCATGAGAATTCTCGCGAAATTTGCTTGATAAACGGGCAAAGCCTCCATCATCCATGTCAAAACTAAGATCCTCAGCCTTATTATTCTCTTCAGCTTTCTCTATGATGCGATTAAAGCGCTCCAGCACGCCGTTATCTTGACATTCAAATACGGAGTGAGAAGTGGAAAACAATTTTATTCCTGACTTCATCATGTCTGACTGGTTAAAAATGTTTCTCAATCCATCTCTTAGCTCAATTCTCACTGTCATCACATCCGAGTAGTACTCCCCATCTGTCGCCGTCACATTAATATGTCTTTTATTGGCTCGCACATCTTGCAAATCACAAGTCACTTTTAATCTCCCCGTCGTCCCATCCAGTCCAAAACAACCATCCTCATTTCCACTCACTATTCTATAGGAGACCATGTCACTCCGATCGAAATCGATTGCCTGCAGCTTTCCAAACTCAGACTCAAACTTAATATTTCTATCCACCACAGCTATGCATGAGTCCGCGGTAAACAACTGCAAAATTCATTTACAAACTTATTAACTAGACTGCCACAAGTGCCAGGCTCCCAACTCTCAATCTAATTATCTGGTGGGACTTTGGAGAAAGGTAGTAGAAATGCTCCAACTACAGTATACAACTAAAGCATGCATTATTATTGCCCGAGAGAAGCCCATTAAGAAATTGCCCATAAAAGATGATTAAATCAAGTGGTCATGAAGAATTGCTGCATCCATCTATGCATTGATGAGCGGGGTGTTGGGTGTTTTATTACACAAAGCGAGAAAGGAAATGAGAGAGTTTGAAGAAAACTTACGGGACGATTGTCATTAACACCGACTAGATAGATGTTAATTACTTGCTGAGATTCCCTTCTTGCTGGCAAACCCCAGTCAGTAGCTCGGATATGTAGTGCATATTGTCTTCTATTTGTTTCATAGTCTAAACTTTCCTTGGTACGAATTTCGCCCGTAAAATGGTCGATGGAGAAAGGCGTTCGCTTCACATTCGCTATGTTGTACGTTACATACCTACGGCAATGGACACAAAGACACAAAAACCAATTAATGCCCACAACTTAAATGGAGTTCATGTAATAGTAGGGAACTGGAGTGAAACTGGAGATAAATGCGTGTCCTCTCATTACTCATTGGATTTATTCCCAGTAAGTAAGTAGGAAGTCGTGTATGCTGTGTGGTATCGAAATACTATGGAGAGAACGAGCCGAGTTTATATGGGCGATATAGAAAAGTTGACGAGAAAAAGTTTTCCCAGCTTTAATGGATATATGCAATAATTATTGCAGCAGTTTTTTTAGCTATTCCTTGTACACGAAAGAAGAGTTTCAAATCCCTCTGGTTTAAGTTGCACAGCCATAGACATGAAAAAGGTTCTAGAATGGAATTTCTAAGAATGGAATAAAAGAGCATACCCGTTTTCTCCTTGGTCCTTATCACGAGCAATAATTTTGGCAATTTTGGTCCCAACAGGTTCATTCTCCATTAAATAAACATCACTAATGTTGCTCGGGAATGGATCAAAAATAGGCTGCACAAGTAGAGAAATAAATGCCATTATAATTCATGTTCATGAGCGTGGTTATGAGTTTCCTGTCTTCAAGCACAGCAAGCAAGCAATACAAACAACTCTATAATTTGGTAAGTGAGCTTTTCATGGAGCCATCTAAACAGTATATTGCAAAATAAGAGCATGAATAGAACCAACCCGCACTTGTAATAAAGGATATGGCCAAAACAATAAATAAAGCAGACGTACACACATTCAAGCTGAGAGAGTCAAAAGCCACCCGCATTTTATTAAAACATTTCATTATGAAAGTGACTTCCGACATAATGAATTCATTCTAAGAGTCTGAATAGACTGTTCATGTCCTTTAAAGTCATGAACAATTTAACAACTATGTTTTCTGCATTTAAACTGGTATTTGCACAAATCTGTTTGTTTGTTGTTGTCGTCCTGTTTGTTTAGCAAAGACAAATGCTTCTCTTGCATTCGAAAACGTAAAACAGACTCTTAGTTTACAATGAAAGCAATATAAGTACTTAAAATCCCACAATGCAGGCCTCATGTTATTTAGTTTCAAACCCCGTCATTGCAATATGTCAGACTGTGTAAAATTGAAATCCAGAATGAAAAAAATGTCTCAATAATTATACATAATAGGCACATCGAACCCTAAAATTGCACAGACTTCAAATAATAAGCAAGCACAAAAAATGAGGCCAACATATCTAGAATATCCAATATTATTTCATAGGTACTGACTAGCTTGACTGAGCCTTTGCATTCAATTTTGGCAGTGAATTCACATCACGACCTTACAATGAAGCATTTTAATAGAAAAGAAGCGTAATACTATTACATACTACAATGAGAGCAAAGCATGGAATTTCATTTACTTTTTCTGGAGCCTATTATATGGGCTGTAAGCATGTCGTATTTGCGACGCAACTTGTACAGATTCCAACGAAAGAATTTTTGCTAACCTCATTGTCATTACTATCCACTACTTTAATGATAAGCTTGGCCACAGATTGTGATCTCCTAGACACATCAATTCTAGACGGCCGTCTAACATGCGATTCAATGGTAAGGGTGTACAAAGATTTTTCCTCAGCATTCAGCCACTTGGCATTATAGAGGACGCCAGATTTCTCTTGCAGAAAAAATTCTTCTCCTTCGTTGCCACTAGAAATGCTGAGTTTCACATTCGGATCAGGCCGATTCAATCGGAAGACGATAGAGTGTGGTGGAGCAGTTTCTGACGTTTCCACTTCATATACGTCTTTATCAAAAACCGCTGAAGTTGAAGACTTCCCATGCCACAACAAATCGGCTACTCTCACTTGGAAATCCTATATGAACGTTATTAATAACAAACCATTGTAGTAAGTTTTATCCATATATTACTTGCCAACCACCCGAGCGAGAGAGTGGTGGAACTTATATTCAAAGTAGCAAAACTTTTACTACACGCATGCTGTGAGCAATGGATGAGACCTCATTTCAAATGTCGGAACTCGTGTTCCAATGAACTAACAAGTTACCAACAACTTTATACGGTACACCAACTCAACTCAACTAGTATTTCATCAACAAGTATCCAAGTAGTCCATTACTACCTAACGTTAAGGTGTTAAGCTTATTAACCTTTAAGGAGGTTTTCTTGGGCGTCCCTCGATCCACTGCCTCTATAGTCAGGTTGAAGTTTCGAGTCTTTTCTCTATGAGGATTAAAGTTGCTAGCAATAACAGGAGACATTTCTACATAAAACTCATTACGAGTGTTTGTACTACGAATTCGGAAAAACCCGTTTGGATCTCCTTCCTTGATTTTCACGTCCACCAAGCCGTTCTCGCCTTCATCTAGGTCTCTTACAGTGACTACAGCATAAATTACACCGTAAGGGCGAGATTCCACCTGCACAGCAAAAAAAAAAAGCAAAGGAAAAATTACATTTGTGTATAATGAAACACATTCACTAGGGTATTCAGGTCCAAGCACAGGGAGTACTACAAATTGCAAGACGGTGAAAGTATAATGAAGACCCAATAATAACATCTACAAGGTAATACAAGTTACAACAAAGGGAGAAAATCTACAAAAATTTAACTTACTTGAGGAGGACGATTGATAAGGATTTGAGGAGGATAGCGATTGACAGGACGGATGTGAATGCTCACATCTGCAGTGCTCCCTGAAGCAGGATTGGGACTCCAACGATTCTTGGCCTGAATGTGGATTACTTCTTTATTGGCTCCCAAAGCCCTTTTGATAAGTGGACGAACTGGAGAAAGGACACCCGTAATTGGATCGATGCTCCAAAAGTCGTTCCACGTGGACAAACTAAATAACAAAAAGCAACAATGGTGAGCAACATACATATCACAAAGTACACACAGAGAGCACAATATTTGCACTTCTGCATTGCAGCCAAAAAATGCGGCATACATATACAAGATTGAAACGTAGCTATTTTCCGATTTCTGCTTGCGTTCGTTATTTTGCCATGGTTTCTCGTCCATAACATGTACATTCTCCCTGATTTTCACCATAGGTTAAGCGATCCAGTGATTCACAAAGTCAATAGTAATAACATTAAATCAAGAAGTAAAAAAGGTTGTCTGCTGATTTTGCAGTAGTGAGTAATCATAAATGCAAATTAAGTTGACTTTGTGTGCATCAAAATATGATTTACACGAAAAGGGGAAACCGCTCATACAACCCTACCAATGGAGCGTGTAGAGAAATCGTTTCATTTCTCATTCATAGTTCCTTCTTTACCCACATACTTTATGGTCTGTCAAAAGAAAACATTCCAAATCCAATGGCCATCATTTCCCCATCGATGATATGCGCCTATGAATCCATTAAAATTTACTGGGGCAATCAAACTTTATTGTCAGCATGATAAGCAGACGTTTTGAGATCATTCATGGTTAATCAGATGAAAAACGTGATCAAAACACCAAACTAGCACACACATATCTAATTCATGAGCATACAAAAACTATGCACTTTAACTATAAGCCTTGATCCTAGCAACCCCATTACATGCATTAAAGCACGAAAATCCGAGCCGTCATTCTCAAATTAAATGAACAGTCATTGCAGTACAAAGGCCATTAAATATAAACATGGCAAACTGAGCGAGTACAATGATTCCTATGGAAATTGCTTGTCAGTAAAAATGAATACCGTACCGTATGACTGCCTAATGGCTACAAAATGAAATCCTTCTCAACATCATTATGAGCTCGCAATGTAACATTAGACAGACATTGATCGACCTCATAAGTAGTAAATAATATGCAAATCATTTTGATTGGGGTAACATGATCCTGTAACAATTGCATCACTCCATCCTCCATCAACGAACAATAACCCTTCTCATGTCATAAATCGTAAAAAAAAGAGAGTTGAGGCACAGATAACCATCACACTGGTGGCATGTTAAAACTTTATGCGAGTATACGCGCACACCTATTCCGCTATCTGTCCAACTCCAACCTATGCATGCAGATAAAAAACCATGGACTCAACAACTAACTAACTAACTAAAGGTAACTAATGTCTCTATCTCTTCTCTCATGCAACTTCAGCCTACAGGCAACACAATACCAATATTTCTCATATGTAACCTGGCTAGAGGAAAAAATTAGTTGAAAAAAAGTTGTCTGTAACAAGCCATCATCATCAGAAATGAGTGGAGAGTTCCAAAATATTTGCCGATAAAAAAAAATGAAATTGACTAACTTGTCCAGCATTTTTACTCACCTATAATAAATTTCCTGATTACGTCCACTGTCAGCATCAGAGGCAGTGATTTTGGTAACTTTTGAAAGAACCGGAGCATCCTCATTTACACGAACATCATAAGCTGAGCTCTCAAATACTGGAGTATTGTCCTCAATATCTTCTACCATGATGAAGAGAATTGTGTGCGTTTCTGAAATGAGCGTCAGACTTGATTTGCCCAGGAATTTGCTAGTTTCTGTAGTGCTCACAGTAGTTGTCCGAATCGTACTCGGAATAGGAGTAGTGGTAGTAGTAGTTGTTGTTGTACTCCTTACAGTAAGTGCTCGGACCAACTTGGCCTCAGCGGCTGCTTGTTGCTGCTGCTGCAATCTCTTTTCCTTACGATTTCTCCGCCGTTCTAAATTAGCCTTGGTTCTGCTCCGTGCTCTATTTCGACGGTCGTCCCTGGAGTTCCTCTTGGACTGCTTATTTTTCCCGTTTTTGCTTTTCTCCTTGCTGGGAGTTCTTCTATACCTGGATGACTTGTGATAGGAGTTGGAATCATTTTTTAATTCTAAGATATTGGGCCACTTTTCCTCCGTTGGGCTGTCTGACTCTATGGATTGATAATTCGCATCGTCAAGACCAAACATAGGACTAATACTACTACTTTCGCTTTTGGAACTTGTAGACGAGCCTCTTGGAGTTGAGTCCGTCTCTACAACTATCAGGTTTGGAACATAATGGGAACCACTGGAAGAGGAGTTGACTATGTCACTTTGGTGAACACTTTGAGCTATTCCAATCCCTGATCTTTTTTTATTATTACGGTGGGAGGAAAGAGCAATGTTTTCCCCATCCACCATTACTAGTTCATCCCCAAAGTACACATCATTGAGAGGATTAAGAGGTGGTAGGAAATCCTCTATCTGCACCACACCTTTTGCTGACTTATGCACAATTGATTTAGAGCGACTTGTGCTCTCAGTCTTTCTGGCAACTGGATCACCACTTGCTCTCCTCTGAAATTGGCTCCCATTGGACTTCCCAGTGGAACGAGCAGGGGTCGGTTTTCCAGTTGGCTCGTCCAAGACTTGCCCGTACACGCGAGCCTTTATTTTTAGTCTGTATAAGTCTTTAAACTCTCTATTTAAACTTCTATCATTGTTATTGACGCGAACAATGAGGAAACAAAAGTCGCCCACTTGTCTCGACTCCACTTTGAACATGTTCAGGCTGTCTCCACTCTCAATCGTGTAGTGGATTTGGTAATCCTTATTTGGATTCCAAATGCCCATTTTCTCCTCGGGGGCAGCCATTGTGGACCCCAACGAGTTCTCCCGTATAGATGCATTATAAAAAGATGAGGTGAACTCAAAACTGGCTTCTGAGTTTGGTCCCTGGTCAGGAGATTGTGATTGAGACAGGCCAAATAAAAATACCGTCACAATAAGGATTTTCTGCTGCCTTAAAACTGCCATCGCAGTACTAGTGCATTACGACCAGCTCCACCTGTAAATAGAAATTTACACATTCAGTTTTCTTGTAAGAATGTGAATGTGGAAGTAAAAACAAATACACACATATAAACTAACTAGTTTCCGTCAATTGAAAATCCTGTATCTACAAGGAATTTGATGACTAATAAATTAAATTAAAATAAACACTTATTAACTTCAACGTCCATAAAAATAAAGTTCAATGTTTTCTAACCCAGTCCACTAAATGTACATAAAATACAGCAAAAGTCAACCAAAATAAAGTAATAAAACTCCTAGAGGCTCTAAAAAGCGAAAGCAAAGTTTTCGCCCCATTAGTATGATAAATATATCTCAAGCCAACTATTTTTTGCTGCTAATACAGTAGAGACTATAGCAACCAGTTGCAAATAAATTAACAAGCAGTTAGTAAGTTAGTATAATAATAGGAGTCGTTTTATGGATGTTTAATATTTATCTACTGCGACAGATACGACAACGTAGACAAAACCAGACCAAAAAGGGATAAAGTGCAAATTTACATTAACGTTTTTTGCTCACAGAATTATAGCTTTTAGCTACTGCACAATCTAGTACCTAGTCCGGGTAACAGTGGAGCACATTTCACAACTTGTGCTCATAACTGCTTTTTTCCATTATTTACTCGCACTCGCTAACTGCTCGAGTCGTACACAACACCACATGGAGTATACAATACGTGCACCTAATCTATACAGTGCAGCTTGTGCATAGAACAATAAAAGGGAACACTAGCACTATATGTGCGCACAGTACAACAGCAAGGAATGAGAGTAAAGCTCACGGGCGAATTGAACCAAACAGTGTTATTATCATAATGACCATTATCTTCATTATTTAACATGAGGCAAGAAAAATACTGGGTGCACAGTGCACACATTTTCCATTTCCCTCGAATGAAAACACAAATTAAACCAGCCAATATGGACATAAATTCAATGCATAAATTGGACGCGGATAGCAAAAAAAGGTCCTGGTGGCTTTGCAAAACAAATAACGACACTAAATTACACAGAAAAGAAGGATATGGGGACCTCAATAAATATACTTCCATGTGGATCCCATGCATACATAGAATGTATAACTTATTTTCTCGCAATCTTTCCCATGTCACAGAACCATTGATTGAGTTACTCTAAACAAATACATAGAAGCGATGAAAATACGAACAGTACTTTCGCTCACTCAGTATTACTACATTTACCCAGCACATTTAAAAAAAATCGTTTTCAATTCGTGTACATAATTTTAAAGAAAACATGTCAACATGCTGTGCTCACAAGTAGGTTTCCAAGATTTATATAACCTCGTCAAAGAGCCACAATACGTGAATCATGCCAATACTCAAATAAATAAATAAATAAATAAAGCAGAGAGATTTTACTGATAGATAGAGCAAAAGTATTTGAAAGGTGCAATGAAGCAGATTTCCCTATTGTTATCTTCAAAAGCGATAAGATTTTTTCCCCTCCTTATTTTTCCAAGAAAGTACTCAAACATCCTATACTTCGTTGTTTAACATTCAAGGAATCTGTAGAAAAGGATGTGTGCATAAGGCTCAAGGGAGTTTTCTCTATTCTATAATATTTGTTATGAGACTCATTTCCAGTCACCGTCACAACTGGAGTCATAAAATTACATGTATGAGATAAAACCATGCTAAGACGAAGGCCAGGTACTGCGAATATTATACACTCTTTTCCCATTCAATAAGTGTACGCCTACTTGTAAAACAAAAATTGCAAATTCTCCTGTCATAACTAACTAACTATAAGCATATGCAAATAAGCGAACAACGCGATGATCAAAAGGCGTTGTTGTTGTCAGTACTGTCAGTATTCATGGAAACAAACTGCGTTGGAGGAATTCATTATCACCGTTCCGCTATTCTTGTGCGGCAAAAGGAAAATAAGGTTGCAAATAAATTAAAACCAAAGAGAACCTTTTGAACTGTGAGCAATGTACTGATATAACTACACATTATATAATAATTGCTGTCACACATGAGTGTCTCAAAGGGGCAGAAGGAGTACAAAACTTGTTCATGTGGATGATATTTGTTCACATTAGGTTTCAAGAAGACAGAGGAAAACAACTTGACAATAACCCGTCAGTCAAACAGGCCTCTCCACAGTACTCTAACTCTTGTAATCGACTTCTTCATATGAAAGAGCAAGAAAGAAAACCTAATTTACAACATGATGAGTAATACGACAGTGCTTGTTCACTGAAGATGAGAAGAAGAGAAGCAACAGCTTGAATTAACTAAACTACAAACGAAACTGCTTTCACCTTTTATACTTCATAAGGTCAGACCACGATCTAATATGTTTAGGGTTATGACTAAACATTGGTTACAGAATGTGGCCAGCTGTAACAAGACAATCGGTGGAAAAAAAAGTAAATCCTTGAACTTTATATTGAGACATAGTTAGTTGTTTGCTCCATAGTACGAACATTTTGCAAAAACAAGTTCTGGTACTATAATGCAAATATGCTGCCCAAAAAAAATATTTCCCTTCACTATAAGTTAGGTACTCTATAATTACAAAGGGTAAACAAGAGAGTTCCGATATACTTTATAGGACTGCAAATTTATTAAGACATTATAAAAAACCAAGGATTACAAGGATGACTGAATATTTCCCAAAAAAAACGCATCTCATTATATTCGTCGACTTCATTAGATATTCCACTTGCAAAGATGATCCAATATTGCGTGAGGAATATTTGCTTAGCACACATGCACACGTAATACATGCATATGCTCCTCTTGACTTGACATGACTTCAAGGGAAGATCCAATATGAAGAAAGATGAGTACGGCGAAACTCATTAAGAAAAAGTGTTCCAAACAAAGTAGGTAAGGATGATGAACAAGTTTAACAAAAACAAAGGATGGAAAAAAAACTTTAGCTCATGCGAAAAAAGAAGCAAGGCGCAAGAAAAAAGGACTACAGCTCAGTGAGCGAATTCATCTCTTTTTTCCGTACAGTACTACTGGAGAAAAACATCAAGAAAAATGGATCCACAGCACGAGGGCAATTAGTTAGATACCTTATGTATTCCCTGTTACATACTACATTACATTGCCAGGCATTGTACTGGAGCGAAGATTAAGGAAGGCCAACTAATTATAGGAATAAATAATTACCTGCCTAAAGAAAACGTTAAATAGAGCCAGCACATATATTTAAGAGGCAACCAGAGAGCCATAGAACTTCATGGACAACATTTCTCGCTTATTCATTGTAAAACTCGCTTTATATGCGTATATATTATATGCGGAATATGCAAATAAAGAAGAAAACCAATGCAACAATTTCTCTTAGGTACAAAGAATGTAAAGGGTGACAGCCTTGCCAACTCAAACGGTAATTCCATACCAAAGCTCGCCATTTAAATTAAATACTAACAGGGAACACAATTATTAAGCAATCATTTGAGTAGAACACATTCACATTGAGAATTTGATGATAAAACGACCCTTTCATTCGCACAAGGAATGAGATCATGCCGATTTCCAGACCCATTTTCGGGTTCACTTATAAAATATGCATAAGCGCAACACATATGCATGCTTTATGCTACAACCATGGAGGGAGAGAGGCCTAGACAAAGAGCAATCTACTGTGAAGAAATACATATGCAATGTACTCATATTTTGATAACTGCCGAGTGGAAACCAAATATGTACAATTCAAAGCAATGTTTCAATTTTAAAAGCACAGAATGATGACGGAAGAGAAACCTTGTGCAGCAGGAAAAGTAATCGAAATCTACGAGTGCCAATGTACACAGACAGATTACATGTACACATAAGTGGAACACACATATTGCAAGGAGACCAGCCTGGTGTGTATGAAAAAAAAACTATCATTTTTTTGGATGAGTAATAAATGGAGAAGAGAAAGGGAAAAAATGAAACCGTTTTTATCCTCCTGGAGCAAGTAAAATAATTTGCAACCCGAACAATCATTTCTGTCTTCCCCTTCTTTATATTTTATGCTGTCCTTCCTACTCCTTGGTACGTACATACATGAAAGCTCACATACACACGTACTCTGTACCCTCAACATATATAAAAGATGTGTGCTCTCCTTTATTCATATATTTACACACTTGATCGCATGCTGTTGTTGTTCTCTATATCTCTTTTCCTTCAAGTCTGTCTGCGCTTTCATTGTCAGCTTTCTGATAAAAAGAAAGCAAGCCTGTAGGATGCCTGGCGGGGGGCTCCTTTTTTTTACTCAATACACATAACACATACCAATTGCATCTCACCCTAACCCAGTGGCAAATACATTACAGTCACTCACGGTTCTATGAAGACACAACCCAGGCAGGAGCAATACAGGACTGCGGTCCCTTTATTACTATATTCCCTACATTATCCGGTTGCTCCATCAGTTCATTTCATGGCATCTAAATATCTGGCCGTTTAAAAATTTAAAGTCACAAGAACTTGCGTACACTGCATCATCAAATTTTAGTTTACTTCAAGATAAAAGAATTGTACTGCTGAAAAGAAGCTTTTCAAGAAAGCCTTCGCTACAAATCGAATGAATACCGATTCCGTCAGAACATGATATAATAAATATTTCCTAGCAAATTGAAAATGAATTTTCTACAATAAATCCGTAGTTTGTCTCCAATCCAGTACAATCCATAGGGAATCAGATTCCCATTTATCGATTTGCTCTTGTCATTGGTTGAAAAAGTGTCACTGTTGTAGGAAAATGAAACAGGCCTAAGGGATTCATTGTGTAGTGATGTTCCCGTTCATCCTATTTTCCAACGTTAGCGTAATAAAGCCGTATTTAATTTAATATATTACAACACATAGGACAGGCCATTTCCAATTCCAATCGGTTACAGTTATAAGAAGAACACATATAAAGCACATCATCATATGCATGCAATAATGTTAAACCAGTGACTCATTCTGTTCACCACTCTCATCATCAATCCTCATAAAGTCTATTCAAGTCACAAAAATGCATAGTGTCTCGAAACACTCATAAATTGGCGTTGTAGACAAGAGCCCAACGAAGGGAGCTAGGGATTGGGGTAAAACTTTCTCATTCCTTTTCATCATCTAATGCATAAATAACTAGATGAGATGGGCTATTCTGCTAAATACCAAAAACCTACCAACCACTTCCTTCATAGTCTCGTATGTAATTCAAACATTAGATTGCTTCACTTTAGCAAGTATAGACTCAACAACTTCTCATCTTCCCAGCAGGCTTCGAAACTGAGTCAGTCAGCAAGTAACTAAAATCATTTTCTCTTCCGATCACAACTGCACTGAAAACTTGATAGTAAATAGTCACTACAGAACCAATAGCTACTACTATAGCTTTAAAGCCAATCTACGATAATACACACTGGAAGACTCGACTCAACATCCCTCATTAGTCACAAAGCAGAAAAAGAACTCTCTGTGTCTACCCTAAATTTCTCCCCCTCACAGATATTGCACATAACTAGTGAGTCCTACAAGGTCCCAAATTTCCAAACAAATGAAACAGACGATATTCCAATGCATGAATCCACCATGTATAAAGATACATGTAGTTCCGAACTCGTAACAACAGTAATTTATTAGCATGTCCACATAATCGACAAAATGTGCTTACCCACACTGCTCCTATACGTTACTAGCATGATAGTTAATACAGAGACCGAGCCAAGGGGGCCCAACTTACATAAGATCAAATCACAGGAATTTGTAAACACACGATCTTGGAAGGCGAAAAAAGAAATATATATAGCAATCTGTCTACCAATCTAGAGTTAAGTGCACACAGAAGACATGCTGACAAAAAAAATCCTCACTGGACTGGAGAATGAACCCCAAATATATATAGTAGATACACAAGATTATATCCATTTCATATTTTTACAACACTGATATTGATAAATACGATAGGACGAGCTGAGCAGAATACTTATTTGTTAGACTCCTCATTCAACACTAAAATCAGTAGGTTTTTGGCACCAAAAGAGACGGTTCGGCTGCGTTTACCATTCGCCGACTTTTTCATAACAATTTTGTTCGTGTCTTGTATTTTTTCCCGATCCTTCTTATAAAAACACTATTGAAGGAAACGAAACTGACTGACTGAGAGAGCAGCTATGCTTTAGTCAAGACCATGGAAGTAATAAAGGTATAAAAAACAGCGTAACGTACACAAGGAAAGCCTACTTGGAGCTATAAACGTGAGAAAGGACGTTTCGACTTTGGAACAAGTTGATAGTAGATACAGCAGTTCATATACTACTCCATTCTATGTAGACACTATATAGTGTGGGAGTGACAAAAAGAAATAAATATGCCCAAATTTACATTAGGAAACGGTGTACAAGTGATTTCTGGAAAGTGATCTCACTGAAATCACAAACTCCCCTGCTCCTTTTTCCTTCCTCACCCTCCAAATTTTTTACACATAGGATTTACCCACCAGTCATTCTTTGGAAGCAGTACAAATGCTTCCCTCCGTTTGCGTGGTGATACATACTCTGTCCTCCATATATACTGCATGCTGCATGCCATACACAAAATGCACGCTCCAGAACTCCTTAAAGCTACAATCATGACAATTTGCTATTTATAGTAGTTAGTAAGCATACTCACAGTACCAGCAGTTTCTTTCATTCTTTGAATACACTACTACGGACTACATTCTCTGCACAGAACAAGAAATGTAAAGTCAGAACAAGATGCACGAGTGCAAGAAAAAGGACTGTAGCACTAGTGGGAACTAGAAATTTACTTTCTGGCTTCCTCCGACTTCCTCATCTTCCTTTCAAAGTATCCTTCTTCAAGAAAGAAAAACTTTAAGTTCCAAGCGGAGCATATGAAGCGCTCAAAATAGAAGAGCCATTTAAGCATACCTCATGTTAAGTCAACCCAAGTCTTTTAGTTGCTCGTACTCACTCACTTACTCGAGTTAGTAACGTGGAAATGAAAAAGTTTACATAAAGTTAGTCTTACAACTGCATTGCAAACCAAACAAACTCAAACTGTACGGGCACCAACCAGCAGTTATTATCACTCTCCTGCTTACCTCCTGTAAGTTTATACAAGCATGCAAGCATTTTTTTGAACTTCACGACAGTTTTACTACAGTGAAGTAATAAAGTAACACAACTTCAGCAAACATATACCACACAAACGCAATGGCATCTAAAGTACATTCATCCCATCTTTGCATCATCACGATTATTACGTCTTGTACAAATCATGCTCAAAGCCATACTTTGCTCATTCACTAGTTTCAATTCACAAAGCAAACCAAATTCAGTCAGTCAGTGAGTTGTGATAAGCCCTCCTGTCCAGTTCATTAAATGCTTAAGTTTAAGCTAACAAAGCCATGTACACTTCACACACAGTCATCCTGCTCTGCTCATCAGCTCATCAAATGAAACAACAATGCACCGTTTGGATGGTCATGCATCTAATTATTACAATGGGAGAACTAGTGTTGCAGACACGTGATAAAAAGACCACAGAGTACAATCCAAGAAATCATAATGTGCCTTGGGATTCAATGAAACGTGTTTTAATTCTTTTCCAACATAATTTATCATGTTTCGTCTGTTTGGTCGTGAGTTTCATAGGATTTCGATTCCCCTCAGAACTTGTTCCCAGCCACAGAGCTGACAACTACATGCACGCATGTAAAACACCTGAGAAAAGCAATTCCTTTCCAGTTAATAAGTATACGTAGCCCGTATCTATGTGTGTGATCACATACATAAAGGGAATATATTGCATGGCATCCATATGGTACTCCCTCCTAAACAATCAATAACAATAGCAGGGAAAAGAGAATGACAGTGCAGCATGAAAAAGCCAAGGAATGTAGCAAAACATGGGAGGAAGGAGGCAGTTTTCTACAGTCGCTGCTACTTGGGCTAGCTTGGTGTTACAAAAATGAGCTCACTACTATGACAAGACAAAATAAAATTAGCCAAGTTAAACATGCTATCAATATCAAATGTATTAGCATTTGTACCATAAAAAAGCCGTTTCTAAAATTCTCTGATAATTTTTTTTTTAACTTTTCTAAAGCTTGTATAATAACTACGAAAAACTTGTATAACCACACAATACATATACATAATGTATTATGTACTAAAGGCTAGAGTAGCTTCCCAAAAATCGATATGGTAATCCTACAATTTTCCTCAAGTACCTACAAAAAAATGAAATGATACAGTGTAACTGACTGAGCCCATATAGAGCTTTTGCTTTCCAACCTATCAAAATTTATTTTCGTCGCTGTCTCAATAAAGGGAGAAAAAAATCTGCAGTAAAAGAGCATTTCAATGAATCTTCACTAAATCATTTCTAGTTGCCGACTACTCCCTCTCCAAATACTTTCTCACTGAAATAACTGTCCGCATCCTGAGCCCAAAAAATACATTTCCAGTAAATTACTTGTACAGTTATGATTACCGAAGATTGCCAATATTGCCACCAGGCCACCACCTAAAGCAATCTTAGCATTCCATTGTTCACAACAGCATCCAAACTAATCAGTGGAGGGCGGGTATCTACTACATCACATTGTAAGAATGAAAACAACAGAAACTGTACTGTGTCAACACGTGCCCAAGTCATTGCAAGAATGTAAAGTACCACTAAAGTAGAGATGAAGATTATTTTTGCTCACGACAGTACATAGTGTGAGTGAAACTCTAGACTGACTTCTATACTAGATAATATTGTCCTAACATTTTTAAACAACTTCATTCATAGCCTGGTGGAAAATGGACCACAGAGGCACTGATGCACTTGAATATGCATTTAACAGGAAGAGCAAATGAAAACATATGGGGGAATGTAAACATCTTAAAAACTTGACGGGAGTTTATGAGTCGTCTCTAACTTAAGTATATATGAAATAACGTCAAGAGACCACACCTTTTATCCGTCCATCATATGCCACCATATAGACATTGACAGAGAAAATGCAATTCATTTTTGTGCAAAAAACTTCTCGAATCCTACCACACCGGTTTCAAAACCTAAAAAGTTGCAATAACAATGTAATCGTTATGTCAAGATTTAAGATATCAGGTCAAGTGATGTGCCAACCACATTGAAACCTTTTTAGTCATTATTAAAGTGTCATTGGTTTGGTTCATTTCGCATCAAGAGAGGAAAATATCCGCTTGATGTACAAACAACGAATCGAGGTCGTTTTACAAACAGTTAACTGCATTCATTCAGCCGTGTCGGCGTCTTTTAGACACTAGATGGAAAATGAAGGTGACTGACACCATACACTGCTTATCTGATTAGCAACAAACAACTAAATAGCCAGTGTCATGAATTAAAGTTTTAATTTGACCATAGTCAGACACTCAATTTATTTGCAATCAGTCTGAAAAAAATCCCTGTATTCGAGTTAACATTCCTTGCTTCATACTGATAGTCTTACACACAATAACTGTATCTGTTCAAAATTGAGTAACTTCAAGAGTCAAGAAGCTATACTTTAATTTAAAAGTTAAAACTATTTACACATTAAACGTGGATTACTTAGGCTTAAGATTTGAAGACCGTCTTTTAAAACAACATTTCGGTAGGCACGAATTTCAAATCAGTTAAGCAATCCATCCAATCCAAATAATCCAATCCAGATAAGCAAATGTAATTTACTACCGCCTAATAGTTGAATCTGCAGCAATAGCAGCCATGAAAGCAAATTATAATGAATACCATTGTCAATGAACTTCCATTGCCCACGAAGATGGATAAAGAACGACTACTGGCCATACAACCCAACAAATTCTCTCGTCCTTCTTTCACAGTAATCTACGTTTAAGAAACACTTTATGATGTTGTACATGGATAAATCATCCTATTAAATCTGCCGTTAAGCATTAAAACATACTGTCTCTTCTCAAAAATGTCCTTCAGTGGTTCACAACTCACATGCTAGTATTTAGTATTGGTGAATTGGGATTTTGAACTGTGATCTATACTCGTCATGCATGTTAAATGCATTATAAATAGTATTGATAAGACAGAGAAACTCATTTACTTCTCCTCCATCATGCATGAAAACAGTCAATTACTTTTTAAATCGTTAAGTTCAAGCAGTAAGACAAGACGAGATTAAGAACATGAGATATCAACAATGTCAGTCATCAGCATCAAATAGAATAAGTGGGAAAAAACCTTGAGGTTAACTAACTAGCCATTTATTTAGTTTTACCATCCAATGTTGCTCAAAATGGATAAGTTAAGTAAGCAAAGCAACCTTCGCCACCAATGTAAAAGAGCGGCGATGAAATCTACACTTTTTAACCTCTTATTTGTACTTAGGCAGAAACCAAATACACAATGTTGATGAGTTCTTAGGATTGACCAACAACTGATTGCTTTAGCAGAGAGTGAGAGTACATAAAATACTGTTTGTAAAGGCAACGCTGCAGTAAAAAAAAGCTTTTAAAAACTGGCAACCCAAACATATTGCAACTTAAAATGCAGGTGGAACATTAAGTAAAGTTTTCTCAGGCATCTACATTGATCGGTAATTGAAGCCCGACACTAAACCTTAGTCATTAAATCAAATACAAATACATAAAAGTCTCATGAGAGTGAACTCATCCAAAGATCAAATACGCCAATTTTATGTAAGGGATTTATCCTCAATCCTGTGAAAGAGACGAGAGTACTAAAGCAAATACAAAAGTGACAGTAAAGAAATCTTCAATAAGAAGCTATTTTATTCTAAACTCAATTCTCACGTAAACTACAATTCATCAGCTAAAAAAAACCTGGAAAAACGTTAGTCAGTTTACAAAATAATAATGAGCCCCCTTGGTTCTAATACTTGAACATGAAATCATCAAAAACAATTAAAACGTACTGTGACTTACTTACTCATAATAATGCTTCATAAAACTTCGAAACAATAAAAAGTAGGTGAAAAAATGCAACCAATACAAAATGAAAACAATTGGAAGACAACATCACATACATAGCTTGCGAAGCTAGTATATAAAAGTCAACAGATTGATTCGTTATATTGGACAACTTATAACCATAATGACAATGCAGTCGAACGTCGAACAAATAGTCATCTTTACAAGCGTAATGAGAAATGTGATAGAGATTTAAAAAGCTAGCTTAAACTTTAGGTAATGATGAATGTCAGAGCCATAGCTGCACTACAATACTACAAACCAAGTCAAACCGTCAACAGCACACAATTTGTCAATCTAACCAAACAAGGAAAAAAATTATTTTGCATTTTCACTTGCAGTTGCAATACTTAGCACTATTTTACATTGTAAAAAATGACTAACCATCCCGAATACATAAACCTGATTCTGCTTCTGTTTCCAAATGTTAAATTAGTATAATATGACTGCATTTGTTAGCTATAAACCTTTATCCCCTTAATAAGCTGGATTTCTAGTAAATGAGCTTTTGATGTACCGCATGACTTGAAGGAGCAAGATTCTTTAACATCTTGTTAAGGAAAACCAAACAAAGAAGGCAATAAATTTTACGATTCACATTGGTACAGCACTGTGAAATGAATTAAACGAGATTCCAAAAACAATGAAAGAGCCAAGAACACCAAGGCCCAGCTTTAAATGCATTATGAGCCCGTGCAGAATAAACAGCATACTCAATTAGAGGATGTAATCTACTGACAGCGAATACATTTCCTTACACCGTTGGTTACCATACCATATTTGAACGAATATAAATATATGCATATTCCTTAGCTCGTGAAAGAAATGGCAACCTTCTAAAAGTTTTAACACATGCAAATAAACCGCAGTAAACGAATATATGGAAGTAGTAGAAATTTTTCTAGAATTTGTTTTAGTATTTACCCTTAAGGCTAAGATTTGCATTAAAATTGATGAACCCTTCTCGAAATCTATCTATCTATTTATGATCTACTCACGGAAATGTGGTAAAAAATTTGCTGTACTCAATGCTCATTTTATCAATTATGTGTTTGATTATCTTTCGCGAATGAGTAGTACGTTATTAGGTCATTTGTGTTCCTTGGCGTTATGCTAATCCATACTATTCTCACATTTGAGAAAGTTTAAAGTTAGGTGCACGCAGTAGCAGCAAAACTAATAACGTCAATCTGCAGTTTTGAAATAGCTAGGAAAGTGCTTAACATTAAACTGAAGACGAATGAGGGAAAGATGAACTTCGGTTGGGTGCCGAACGAGCAATACCCTTGCTGTGAGCAAAAGACAATTCGGATTTTGTTTATGAACGAACGCATTCTTAAGCTTGACCAAGAAAACATGTCCACCAAATTTCATGAAGATCTTTCAAATCCTTCAAGAGTCATCTTGCACTACAGCAGATGCGGCACGGACGGACACACGCACGGCCAGACAGACAGATATAGCGTTCCTATGAAGTCCCAGATATCTCCTGCTACTTAATGAAGTGTTGCTCCTCTACACCGCGCGCACCGAGCAGAAATTATGGCTCCTAGCATTCACAATTTAGCAAAGACATATGCTATAAGGATGTGATATGTTGGTTTGATGGAGGAAAACATGCAACCAGCAGCAGCCAACATCTCATTACATGAAAGTTGCTTTTGGTTCACTTCATCCATCATCTTTTATTCAATTAAGATGAGTTGAACTGGCTGAACTGTGCATCACGTGTTGTAATGCTAAATTAGAAAATGTTCCCAAAACCAGACATTTATTGGGACCAAGACACTAGACAACTTTATTTAATGCACAATGGCAAAGTCAATTTCATTTCCTAGTCCAGTTTAGCACCATTTACAAAAGTACTTTAATTTCCTATTCCAAATACCTAACTAAAAGTGCCAAATATAGCACAAATGATTACGTTTTTACACAGAAGCAGTCAGTCAGGAATAATACCTGAGGCTGACATTCGAGAAACAATCCAAGGAAAAACTGTGATCCAGGATTTAGGAGTGGCACGCCGTTTTTACTTAACTTACGCAAGATGAAAATTAATTGCTCCGGTAAACGACAGCTAAACATAAAAGATTAATGCGTAAGGCACGGAGTAAAGAAGGAAAGTACTGTTGACAGCATATTTTTCAATCATACACACGAGTAATGGAGTGTCACGTCGATCCGCGTCTCTTTAATTTTTCCAAACTTGTATTTCAATTAATTTTTACTTAAGCTTAGATTTTAAAAGACTATTGAAGACTTTTTGACACCAATTGAAATCAGGCCAGGGGTTAGTATCTTGGACACGACACAAAATTGCATTTATTTCTCTACTCGGGAGCTTTTTGCCGTTGCCACCGGACTTTATTTTTGCTAACAAAACATGCATACTAATACACAGCTCTCATCCAATAAAACGTGAGAACGTGACATGCATTTATAAAGTGACATTAACATTTTATTGTGCTCAAGCACTATAAGATAGGCCACAAAATATTTTAGACACGTCTACTTACATATTTTTACCAAAAAAATACAATAGTAGTAGCAATAGAAAAACTCTTTTAATTGTACATGGTAAAAGAAATTAAAATGCTGTCTTCCAAACATTTTAACCATTGAAGAATAGATTATGTTATGTTCCACTTCAACTCTAAATTTTTAAATTAACTCTTCATTGCCTTCTAAACAACTGAAATCCATTTTTTTCCGGATAAAACAGCTGGTGATTCTATCGTGAGCTAGTAACGTGTACTGTATTATTGGTCAAATAAGTCAAATTCATCGATTATGGGTGGTATGCAATTAGAAAAAACAGTAAATAATGATTATCACGTTGGACAATGATGGAATTGAATTATAAATTAATTTTCAAATTATCGGCCTCAACTGAAAATGATATGACGAAATATAAACGTGAATCCAGCATTGTACTGGCATACTTAGCATTTTCTTAATTTGAAGCATCGACAAGCTTACTTTTAGTTTTATTGCAATTAATGAATACAAAATTGTTATGCTCCTCAAAGTGAGGCGAAAAATAAGTCATTAAAGCTTAATTAATTCAACATGCTATGAGGATGAAATTGAAACGCAATCTGGAGATAACGCAAGCAATTTTTAATCCTCATTTAAAAACGTATCAGCAATAATAAATTATGATAATCGACATTGGATGGCAGCAAGTAGGGTCAGGGTCGTGAAAAGATTCATATAATTTTGCAGGCAATAGAATCGATAGGAATCCTATCATATAGTATTCTGGAGCAATTGGAGCAAATCAAAGAGAACGACAAATAAAATATCATTTGCTTTCTTGTCTTTCTAGTACAATTTTACGTGGAAGAATCGGAATTGCATAAATTTCTAAAGTCCTTGTGCTCATAACAGAGAACATACCAGATCAGACCACATAGTTCAAAAAGACGGTAGGGGCCGATTCCAAATACGAATTGAATTAATATTTATTGCCTGTATTGATGTTGGTTGAACATTACTTTGGTTAGTTATGACTTTCAATTTAAAGTAATTTAAACACCATGGAATCAGGTGGGTTCATTTGATAAATGTAAAAAAATAATTATATCTATGGAAAGTCCTCAAGTTTTATGCATTGGAGTTCGTGCTTAAACCAATGAGTCGAAAAACCCAAGCGAGGACACCTTCACCCATTTTGTTTAAAATATTGACTGGCCTTTGCACAACGTATGGGTTTCGAAACTTGCTTCAAAGAATGCTCTAAACCGCAGAAACGTCTAAACTTAAAATGCAAATATCATGCATATTACACGTTGTCACGATTATGTAAACCGCATTTAATAAAGTGATGGCATTAATTTAAATGTCCCATTCTCATTACTGAAGCGACTGATGCTAATTCGACAATATGATTTAGTAGCGTGTGGCGGAAGCTAAAATTAACCTGCACCCGCAAACTGAAGCATTTATAGAATTAGTTGTCCAGTAGTAAAATAAAAGACGACTCCAAACTGTCCAAATTATCCAATTCCTCTACTAACTAAAATAGTCTACGAATCGTAGAAACAAACTGTAAACTTTCAATCATTGAAAAAAATGTCCTCACCTGATTTAATTTTCAAAATTCAAAAGGTGAACATCCATTATTGCTTGATCATTCATTGGCCCAACTTTTGAAGACAGTTGCACATTGGGTCATGCTGTTCCTTTTTGAATTTCGAAATCTTCCGTTTCGCTCTAACTCTCAACAAACAAGACTCCAGTTAGAAGAAAACATAGTCTGACAACTACTGGCAACCGGTAGACACAACAATCACGACAAGAAACATACATGATCGGTGATTATCCAATCAATCAATGAACTCGTTCTTTTCCTCCCACTTTGTAATCAACGTGAGGCAAAACAAAGAACTCAGATAATTATCCGCCAATCATCTTATCAATTGGCCCACAAAACCGCAATAGCAGAATTATCAGAAAAACTTGTTCACTCGCTCAACTCACTGATTGATGATTATCACTTACCGCATAATCCACTGCGGTCAACAAAATCGGACAAATCCTCCGGTTAACAAGATAAGTTTGAAACAAATAACACAACCTTTCATTCTTATCAATCAACAGTCATTCACAATTTGTGTTAAAACTGAAAGATATGGGTGACAAGATCCCAGTCGTCCTTTAAACCTAAAAAACAACACACACACTTACTTACAAAACAAGTCTTCAAATTAAAGCACAGATATTCACACAACAAAGAATCTACAAACTAAGAAAACAATTGTAAACTTGAAGAATAAATAGAAACGCTCCAAGTCGTTTCTTATTCTGGACTTATTGGGACTGCCAGAATTCCTTGTTTCTTTTTGGTTGCACTCTTGGTTGAACTGCTACTGCATACAAAGTGCAGCAACCAAGTTTCCCTGGCTATACTTTTAAAACACAAATGTTGTGCACTAGTGTACCACCATAAGCTCAAAGGAATCTATATATTTTGGTTCCTTTGAAAACTACATACACAACTGTCTCTGACGGACTGCTGTGTGTGAGAATGTGTGTGTGCTTTTATGATCTGTGATAGAGTGGAACAGTGGAGTGGACCTAGCGCTTGTTTTGTATACGCATTTTCCTTTCAGTTAGTTCCTATAAGAAAGTTCTCTGCTGGCTCTGGCTGGCTCGATATTAGCTAAAAAGTTAGTAGTTCCATGAACTGTATAAGTAAGCAGCTCGTGTACGGCACCAAAACATACATGCACTTCCCCTCGTAATAGTTAGCAGTGAACAAGACTACTATGCATGGTTGGTTAGATACTAGGTAAGTAATATAGTAAGTAAGGAGTTTTGGTCTACAATTTGTATGCACACAGCATTAATACGAACTCACATCTGTGGCTGTGCAATGCAAATAAGCAGGCACATGGATGGATTTGTTTATTGTCCTATACTATCATAATTTTTTGCATGGAAGTCCGCTGTAATTAATTTTTTAACCCGGTTTCGCATGTATAGTTTGATACAATTTCCCTTTCACTTGGTTGCATGCGCTAAAGTTGGCTAGGAAATAGGGATGAAAATGGAGACTTACCGACCGATCACTTTCCTAAGGATGACAACTGTTTCCACGCTCCAGATCAGATAATGGGGCACAGACAATGCATCTGGTTACAGTTTTAAAGGGCATGTATAAGTGAGCTTTCTGGTTCCGTCGGGTTATATTGCATAGAAGCAATACTATTTTGGAGACCAACTCGCTCAGTGCGAGTGACGATGAGATAATTATAAGATTTTGGATTGGATAGCTTTAGTAAATATTGGTTGGTATCGTATTGAGATTGATACACAAGAAAAAACCCTGGTCTTCTCGCATGGAATGCCTTCACATGAATGAGAAGAATTTCTATCACTGACTGAGCTGTATCTGAATACAGCTATACCAGCACCAGCTCTTACACACTTTTGCTTTCACTCTCCCACACTACCCACACACAAGTGGAATATGGTTCATGGAACAAGGCGCGATACTTGTGAATGATTCTTACACAGGAAGTAAAAGTTCGTCTTTCTCGCACTTATTCTACATGTAGTTCGTTCGATTTTCGCATTAAATTCGGAAACCGCATTTTCGGAAGCATCATTTTTAGACGCATTATAGTCGAAACGCGCAAAATTTGGAACGCTCCATATTTGGAAGGTATAATTTTCGAAATTAAAAACGGAATAGTGTCGATTATGTTAGGTTAATAAAGAGATAGGAGCATCTGCATGTTACTAAATAGTTGGTAAAGTAAATTGGTTGAGCAGGACATTTAGTAGTGCATGCGTCTTCTTATTGTGCTGATTGAACAAGATTTATTTAACAGTTATTTTGAAGATTTTTAAAAATTGGCTTCGAAATGAGCAAAAAAAGTTAGCAGTCGCATTGTTTTTAAATTGTGTATAAATAAGTACTAAATTTGTTTTTACAAAAAAAAAAAAAAAAAACGGCTGGCCTGCACGCTGCATTAAATATAAAGACAATTCTAATTTCAGATACAAGACAAATCATTGGATTATTTGGTAGCTGTTAGCTGTAGCAAATAATAAGCACTCCGCGAACTTTAAGAAAAGGAAAGCGTCAGAAGAGGAGTAAAACCCTACTCTTGTATTAGTTCTCCAATAGTCCAAATAGTAAAACCTATGATTTTTTTTTTAATTTAAGAATGCAATAAAATGTGACTCAGTTGTAATAGTTTTAATAAAATATTCCTTTTTATGGTTTTCCAAAAAAAAATGCATTTCGATTGTCATTTACCTTCCGAATATGAAGTGTTCCGAAATTTGCGTGTTCCGAATACGAAATTCCGAAAATGATGCTTCCGAAAATTAGGTTTCCGAATTTAATGCGAATACCGGTTCGTTCCAGAGACCTCATTCCCACAACTAACAAAAGTTTCCTGTTTTCATATTTTTATTCATGTATGCAGTATAAGATCATCCAAGTACGTTACTTCACTTACTTTTTGCCACATGGTCAACCCCTTGTATGCAAACTTTAGTTTTAAATTTATGGAATGGCTATGCAGCTAGATGAAAAGGGCAGTTAATATGATGAAAATAGTTATTGCTTAACAGCATTGTGCTCAGTCAGGGGCTTTAGTAAGTCCAGTGAATTCATACTGGATAGTTGATTTAGTGGGGTAGTGTGTACAATGGAGTATACAATGGATGAGAAATATGACAAATCACAACAAGTTGTCTTTTGTATTCATCATATGGATGTTGTAGAGAAAGCATGATTATGATGTAATTGGAGCATATCAATATGAACGCGATGACAGAAATATAAACCGATCTACTCTACTCAATCATTGCGTCAATCATGCAAGATAAATGGGATATTCTATTGTTAAATGATTAATAAGTGCAATAATATTACATGAATGACTGAGAAGATGCATATATTAGATTCATTTTGCCCCCTGTTCGATATTCACACCATAATTATACATTATACATGAATTCAATTTCGCAAGTTTAGTTAGTTAAACTGGAAAAGCTTTTTTGACTACCAAAACCACTCGTGCGTGCCATCTACTGCCTGAAGAAATAGCTAATCATTACTGAAAAATATTTTTTTGACATTTTTGACATATTTTATGAATTATTTTCATTCTTTTCCTTTTCGCTTTTTCCTTCTTCCCTTGCTGTCTTTTTTAAATGGATTGAATCTAAAAATGATTTCACGTTAAAATCAAACTTACAATCAAACAAAATCGAGCTCTGTCGAAATGCTTGGGATGATAGAATACAGCACTTTTTCCATGAATATCTAAAGAAAGAAAGACATGAAATCCGAAGCTGATGAATTTTTAACTTTATAAGAGGGTAGAATACGATTTAGCATTAGTCTTTGCAATATCTTTTAGGATGGAGATCCTTGGTATGATTCAGTACATTATAGGATAATGCAGAAACTAATTGTGAATACATCACAAACAGACAAACATAAAGCTTTCATTCTGATTACCAAACGATGTAGGTCTATAGATTTATGTCAATGCTTTCCAAAAATGCAGTGCAAAATAAAACAAGCGCAGTGTCAAAAGACATGGTGTTTTGTCTTGATTGAAGCACTTGGATTCAAGTATAACCATATGAATTTATTGTGGTGATAAAAATCCTATGCACACTACAAAGTTAAAGGGTACCACACAGACCTTGCAATTGATTCAGTAGATTTTGTGATACACTATACGTAGTTATCTTAGAAAAATCGCTTCTTGGAAGCTTTGCGGAGAAGTCCGTCGTTTGTGATGATTTCAGAGTACTTGGGAAGACGCTGCAAATCACCAAGTGCAGCTAATGATGGCTTGGACTCCAACATTTTCTCAGCCAAATTAATGATGTCGGCTTCCTTCACATTTTCTGTAAAAAAGATAACACAAATTAACAGAAAAGTTAGTAATTTTTAGCATTATAGTCATTGTGAATTACATAGATTTACAAAAAAAAAACTCACCAATTAATTCCAAATACTCATACGGAGATTTGTAATGATTTTGAGCCAACAGTTGACGTCCAATGTCTTCAAACAGCACAGGCCGCGACTCGAGGTTCATAAGTAGCATAGACTGGAGCTGAACTTTGGCTCTCTAAAAATGTAATTCAAGCAATAATATATTTTCTTATTCACATTTCCCATGAATTGAATATCATGACACAATATAACAGCAACTTACATCAAATTCCTCTTGATCAAAATTTTCAGCTAAACCATGAAATTCTTGAATTAAAATATCCATCATATGATGCATATACTCTGGTGGTGCACTTGCATAGATTGAAAATAAGCCGGAGTCCCCGTATGAGTTATTATACGCAGTAGCGTTGTATACCCAGTGTTTCATGTTTAAAACATTTGTGTACAATCGAGAGTACATTCCTTTTCCAGGGCCACCAGCGCTAAATGAACCACCACCCCCCATCATAATGTTCATTACACACGCAGGAATGAAGAGCCGATCTGAATGAGGAACCGACTCCAAACCTAATGCCATATGTGCTAGTTTTGGAACTGGTAAGGGACCAGCGTTGAAAGGCCCAAAGTCTTTATCCACTCGAATTTCACCGCCACTATATTTAGCCGGTTCATCAGTCAAAGAAATTCCATCTAGAGAAACTCCCTCCTTATTCCAAGTAGATTTGGACACATCGAGAAATTCTTTGGTGAGATCAACAAGTTCTTTATGTTCAACTCCTACACCAGACACAACAATGCGATCAGGTGTGAAATTCCTCTTCATGAACCTCAATATATCGTTTCGAGAGATGCTGCCAGCTGTTTCGGCAGGACAAAATCTGGGATTGCCGAGAGTGTTATTGCTCCAGGCTGCAGCATGGATCATCTCCATAATTAAACCTTCTTGCTCAGGACGCATTTGCATATCCTCCATTTCATACATTACAGATGTCTTAGCTTGTTGGATTTCTTCTTCCGACAATAAAGGATTAAACACGGCATCACCAAGAAGTTCCATCATAGGTCTGATGCCACGACTATCAGCAGACAACGCGTACACAGTTATGTCTCGTGAGGTTTGAGAATCACATATTGCACTGTGAGTTTCAAGCTGTTTCATTACATGTTCTCTAGAAGGATACTTTTGAGTAGATAGAAAGCCTAGCTTCTCGGCTAAATGAGAAACCCCAAGAGGTAAACCCTTTTCAAACCTAGCTCCAGATTTAATGGCCACGCCGATTGTACAGAATTTTCCTGATCTCGGCTGAGATCCGATTCGCATCCCATTTTCAAGAGTGGTCAGCTCTGTATTGTACGTAATCTTTTCAGCTTCCGAGTACTCTATTTGCGCGAGTCCAGGTAACGGAACATCTAACGGAGTTCTGATTGATTTAGATGATCTAGATGTGTCCAATGACTGTTCTTTAGCGGCGACAGAAGTAGCTGTTGATGCCATTGACTTAGAAACTTTTGGCGTCGTTCCATGACTATATGCAACACTACCTTCTCCAGTCACTTTATTTCCACTGGCAAATCCCCGAGTGGTTGTAGATGACTTCTTGCAGGACAGCAGTGCTTGTCGAAATGCTTTCATAGTGAATCGATAAAGGGAAATTCCCAGATCTAGTCCTATATAACAAACCAATAGAAATATATACAATCCATGATTGATCGGGTTGCTGGAAGCAATGTTCAATGTTAGTAAAAACGAAGCCATTCTTTAAAAAGTGAATATTACTCTTACTTGTTTCGAATCCAAAAATATTCCTTATAATATGCACAGGAATAGAAACCTCCAAAACTTCTTCTAGCTAAAAATGAAATGTCTAAACTTTTAAGAGTTGGGGACAAAAGAAGGACAAAAGGACGAACAATTTAATAAATCTAATGCAATAACAAAAATGTGACAGACTTAAATAAGCCGCCTTAAAATCCACAAATCAGATGTCTCAGTTGAATCTGGGGCATAAGGAGAATTAGAAACCATTATAGTGTGTCTATATCGAATCGGTCTGTCTAATCATTGGTAAGCCGGCACCCAGAAATTGAAAACTGAAAAACCAGTCTGCTGCATTTACTCTATGGAATGTTACAAAATATGGCAAACGATAAGGCGGTTTGATATTTGGCGCAATGACTTTGAGATGTCAGTCAGTTGTAAATAAATAAACAGAAATTGCAATTTAAAGACCAGCAGTGACGAAGCCGTAATTTCGATTATCAATAAAAAACAGCTGACTCAGTCAGTGAATTAATGTAAAGATTGTAGCGATTTCCTGGTTCAGTTCTGTGGTTTTTTAATTTCTGCTATCATCATCTAATTGTAAACAAAGAACTGCGAAAGAAGTTAAACTAGTTTGCTCGTCTGTGGAATGATTTGTTGTAGCGAAATTAAAATTGCTTGAACACCATATGAGGAAGATGACGTAGTTCGAATTCGAAATTTTTTTATCATGGGTACTTTTGGAGAGTCTATAGATGTAAGTTTCTTACTATCAGTTTTGAGAATGCAATTTTAGTTGGTGATTTGTAATGGTGAAATTTGTCTTTGGGATTTGTTCTGGCGTCTATAGCTTCAGTCTTTCCTCCAATCTCTATCATACTGACACGGGTGTATATAATTGTTGTGGTTTTGTGCTTATATTATGTTGTGTACTTTTTTTAATTGAGTATCTTCATTCATTTAGGAATACGATGTATCCGACCGATTGGGTAAGGGAGGATTTGCAGTTGTGTACCGTGCCAGATGCCTACGCAGTGGTATTGAAGTTGCCATCAAGATGGTTAGTTTGTTTTCAGTATATTCCAATTGACAGTATGTGTTGTCAAATCGAATTCATTGTCATAATAATTTTGTGACAGATCGATAAGAATCTTATGAGGGCAGCGGGAATGGTAAACCGTGTGAAGCAGGAAGTATCCATCCATTCGCGTTTGAAGCATCCATCTATTTTGCAGCTTTATACATTTTTCGAAGATGAAAATTATGTGTATTTAGTTCTAGAGATATGTAAAAATGGGGAATTGCAACGGTTTCTTCGAACGACCGCATCTAGACTCTCAGAGATGGAAGGTGAGTGTCGTTAGACCATTTTTATGGACGAAATAATAATATTTTTGAAAGTTTTAAATATTTTTTTACTCCTTGCAGCAAGTAGTATATTACGCCAGGTTGTGGAAGGCTTGTTATATCTACATTCGCATAAAATAGTTCATAGGGATATTACTCTGGCGAATATTCTACTGACACACGACATGCACGTGGTTAGTGAATTTAAAAAAAATTATATTCGAATCCTGCTATTTTCTTGAAATTTTTATCTTTTTATCTATTCCTACTTTTTTTAATGCAACTTTCAGAAAATAGCTGACTTTGGTTTGGCTACTCAATTAACAAGACCAGATGAAAAGCATCTTACAATGTGTGGAACTCCAAATTATATATCGCCAGAAATTGCTACAAGAGCTGCTCATGGTTTGGAAACTGACTTGTGGGGACTCGGTGTAATGTTATACACCATATTGATCGGAAAAGCACCATTTGAAACAGATGATGGTGTGAAATCGACTTTAACAAGAGTTGTTATGGCCGAAGCTAATATGCCGAAATCTTTATCTTCAGAAGCTGTAGACCTGCTCAAATCATTGCTTCAGAAAAATCCTAAAGATAGAATGAAGCTAACTGAAATACTGGATCATCCATTTATGACGAAATACGGTGTAAGGCATAATGGTGGACACATTAATATCCCTAAAAGGTGGCAATATGGTGACAGTGGTCTTGCATCATCCATTTTGACAAGTTCTACGAATGCTACTTCGAATATCAGGCCTACGACAAAACCTGTCTTAAGTGAAAACAATTTTCCCATTCATTCTCCACATCCAAGCATATTTGGGAAAAGCAACTCTTATTGTAACGGGGATCAAAACATAATGGGTATTGAAAGTCAAATGAAAGGAAATCATCAGTACTCCGACTGCTTAGGTAATCAAGAAAACCAAAACAGATTTCTCTCTGGGACGGAAAAATCCAACTTTGTTCCATCTTTTCATCCACTTTCTCAATATGAATTGAGAAACCAGAATAGAAACACGGAGGAACGTTTGCCGTACTCAGCTCCAATGAATGACCATGATGAACATTGTTGCAAAAAATCTCAAACTTTGTCATCAATGAATGTCCAACCTGCTCCAGATAGTACCTGTAGTCATGTGCTAAATCAGTGTACCAAATGCTCTCATGTAGAGAACTGTGCTTGTGCAATACTTGCCTCAAAACACCGAACTGATAATGTTGACTCACGTATTGAGACAAGAAATGCTGGAGTCATCTCAACACACAGTTATGCATCTGGTCCAAGAAGCCACTGTGAAAATTTCCATGCGCCTTCTGGTTCCAAGAATATTTCCAAAAAGCTATCTCATTGTCAGCAAGCGGAAAAAATTTCAGACCAGCCTTCGAAGCCAAAAAATAAAATCCATATCCCACCAATTTCTTCGAAACGATTACGACCTGTGAGGCAAAAAATGAAGAATGTCATTGTTAATATTATTGATGGTGGCGAAGTTTGTTTGGAATTCATAAAAGGTTCAGGTGGTCAAGAAAAGATTTGTGAAGTGGTTAGAATTTCTCCTGATGGAATGAGAGTATGTTAACATAAAGCTTTTTTGAGAGCTTATTTCGTATGTACCTCAACGTTATTTTTGTAATGCAGATCGTGTTATATCAACCTAATAAAGGCAAAGGAGTTCCAGCAGGCCCAGAACCACCTGCTTTGCCACTTCAAGGAGCGGATGCTATTTTCAGTTACGAAAATATTCCGGAAAAGCATTTCAAGAAATACTCATATGCATCCAAATTTGTTGACTTGGTTAAAAGCAAGACTCCGAAAATAACGTACTACAGTACGTTAGCTAAATGCTTTTTGATGGAAAATGATCCTGAACCTGACTTTGAAGCATGCTATTATGAAGGTGATCTTGTGTGTGGAGGCCAAAAATATCTTGGAAGGTCGTATTTTTTGCTAAATGGTCTTGTTTTATTATTTTTAGGTGGGAAAGTCTCTAAAACTCAAGTAAATGTAAAAATTGTGGAGAATTCTGGGACATGCCACAGCTTCAATAGCGAGGAAGTGCCTCATTTGTCATCCTCCGCGCTGTTTATGTGGGAACACTTCAAAAAATGTTATGCCCATTGTCAAAGGGTAGCTGTCACTATGGAAGCATTGATGGGGACAACAGAAGAAACTTGTTTTCCGGTTGTAATTGGGCGTCGACCACCTTCTGCCACCAAGCCGTTGTCCTCTTCAAGTGGAAATAAAGAAAACATGTCCCCACAGAGTGTTGCTCAAGTGCCTACAGTAAGTTTTAATGTTTGACTGATATTTCATGAACTAATTTTTTTAAACGTATCCCACTTGATTTATGCGTTTGAAATCGCCGTGACTTAGTGTTTTACAATGTAAACCGATGGTCTCCTTATAGTAATCAAACAACCCGTTTATAAGGTCACTTCATCCAAAAACAACTGATTGAGACCTTATAAAGGGGTCGTTTGATTACTATGGAGATGCCTTGGTGTAAACTATAGATTGTCTACTTTTTAAATCAAATTGTCTTCAATTATATACAGATGGCAACCTATGAAAATTCCTTGTTCAGTGGCAAAGTGAACAGCTCCCATTTCAGTAGTAATTCGAGAAGAGTTATCCGAGTGCTAAAAATACCTCACATCGGAACTATCACTCAACTTAATAATGGAGACATTGAAATTCAATATAGCGATTACAGTCGCGTAATAGTGAACTCAACGTCTGCCAAAGTGACGCATTGTTCATTCGGTAAAATGGAGGAATTCACTCAGAACGATGTTATCCCTTCAGATATTAGGAAAGTATTAGCCCATATGCCTAGAATTATTGATGCTTTGAAGTCTCATTCATGACAGTCACTATGTCGTATAAGTTACAACAGCAAGCAGTAACATTTTATGTAGGAGACAGCTGCTGCAATACATTAGATTATGTAACTAAACATGTAATTTATTTTTTTCATTTATTGTTATTACCTTAGTTAGCATAACGCAACCGGACGTGCACTTCAACTGGTCCGACATTTAATTTCAATTCTATCACTCTCAGACTGAAAGAAAAGGTTGTTGGTTGGTTTCCAAATAATTTTAAAGCACATTTGATGGTTTGAGAGATAGTATCATGCACAATCGTTTTGCAATTCCAAAGAACATTCAATAAAATGCATGCATTTTAGGAAAACCTAATTCTACGGCTTAGGTATAAGAAACTGAAATAAATTGTGTATTGTATTATTGTTGGATTTTTGTAAAATCCAATTATATGTTAATCTAATCTATAATGCTTAATATCACTGTATTCTATACTTAATTTTCGTCCAACTAATCGTGGTTTCAAAGCAATAGGAACACAGGTAAGATAAATTGGACCCACCGAAGTTGCACAGGAAACGCAGTCACATTTACTCTCCCTTTATTATTCATATTTTTGTCACATTTACGCATTTTATGAAGGCTAGTGGATACTCAGTCCAGAACTATTTAATTGTTATTCATGAATTTGAATTTTATAAAAATGAAATGCATACAAATGTGATGTGTGTAATTTTTATTTTACATCATTGTAAGTCTACAAGTACAATATCGTAACTTCGTAACTGGAATGATGTACGTTATATAATTTCAGTATCTTATATATCGCTATAACCTTGGAAATGTTTTTTTTTATTTGTGCACATTACGTTTTGGTAGGAAGTCTTCGTGTAAAATGCACATTTTTTGGACGGACAACCATTTGTTAGGTATAAAATGAATTTGATAAAAATTAGTATCGGCATCTGCTTTTGTTCGAGACTGTCATGGAATATGAAATCATCTGAGGATATTCACAACACAAAGATACAAATACGAATACTATGTGCATCACAAATACTACTCGTGTTCCACCCCTCCATTTAATAGCTAACTAAAAATAATACTAAAACTTCCATAAGTAGGTTGCGATAACAATTATAAAGCGCACTGCACACTTATGAGTTCAACCAGTTTAACAAAACTTTTAAAAATACACATTACGTAAACATACAATGATTGGATAATTATATAAATATCCTTGAATGGAATATTATGAGACCATTCCGCCTGCCTGTTGCTTTCACCAACAGTAGCATGGATAGTTGATTTTTGTCTAACTAATATCTTGAATGATTCACTACAAAAATTGCGTTTCCACAACAACCCTCTTAATAAGTGTTCTCGAAGTAAAAATGTTTATAAAATTGTACTTCAATGGTCATGTAATAAGTATACATGGATCAAATATATGAAATGCATAATCACTAATATTTGAAGATAAGACTATTAGTATTTAAGTAATAGGAAACAAATTGGTCAAACAGTCGTGTAAAATATATTATTAGAAATATATTTAATAGCGGTCCCTATCTTTATTGGCAAACGCCGTCATCTCAGACTCGCCATGTGTGTCACCTTGTAAGTACTGCATTTCGTGATAGTCCTGAAGTTTTTCATGTCCCTTAATGTGTGCATAGTTAGCTGCCAAGCACATAAGATAGTGCACCTGAAAAAATAAAACAATGGTGATAAAAAAAATAAGTAGACAATTATTACGGCTTGACACGAACATTTTTAAACTTACCAAACTCATGACCACTAACGCACAGGCTAGAGTGGCCACAATGAACATAATTTCTGCTCGCTCTACATAGTCCTTGCAAAATAGTTTTACTTCGTGTTGACAAACTTTCATGTCATCTTCTCGGACATCTTTTGGAAACCAGAAATCTTTAAAAAACAATAAGCTTTGTTTATGTGTACATTTAAAACAGAAGGAAATAAGATTGGTTATTTGGTTTTTATTGGTTAAACGCCCCGCTTCCCAATTAGCAAAATGTTCTTACGAAACTGAGTGAAGTCGATGCAATAATTGTCCCGATAAGGTTGATCCTTGTGGGCACAAAGGGACCAGAAAACAGAGAAGCAGCCTGTTATGATGACCAAGAAGCATAACATGGAAATCCAAGCTAATTCAAGGATATAAGTGATGACCATAAACTATCGAAAGGCAATATAATGATAGACAATCACTTAAAAATATCATTTCAATAACTTTTCATTGACTTTGCCTGTTTTCAAGAATTTTTAATTATCGTTATGATTATAAATACAATCTCATTATTCCGTGCATACCACAGTACAAGAGATTCGACCACCAACACGAGCTCTCCACGCCTTGTATACTTTTTGACGAGTTTCACCAGTCGTAAGGCATCCAACAAACAAAATCATGATTCCAACAGCTCCCATACAGGCGCCAATTATAACAAATGTCAACTGCAAAGGCTCAAGCCACTCCACACGAAAATGAAAGACTTCAATGAACATTAGACGTGTCAAAGCAACTCCACGATACATGGTCCCACAAAATACACCAACCCCCGCCAAACACATAATAGTAGCTATAAGTGTTGCGTAAGGCATTCTCGTCATACAGTTGGTACAACCTAAACAAATTGATAAACAGACAATTAGCTATACAACTTCATAGTCCTTGTCTACGTCACAATAATAATGAGATTTGATCATACCCATTATGAAAAGTTCGCTATCCAAGTAAAATCACAGTAGCTGGGCAGATTTATGTTCAGCAGAAAAATATTTCTGCTTTCTCGATTGTCTTATTTGATTGTTTGTAAAATATTACGGTCCCTGTGTGCCAAGCAGTGCTTCAGAATAAATTATGGGTGTCTATATCCAACTCTTAACTACCAATCATGGAGATTAAGTAATGCCTACTTCGCTAGTTCAATGATTTTTCTTTTTTCACTGAAAATAACGCTGTCGAGTCATGAACTGTCAACAAATATAAAAAACTAAAATTTAAACTTTACAAAACGAAGTCGAATCCCTCACTATGCCCAGAATAAATATTTCGTATAAAAAATAATTATGACAGCTACCTCTTCCTAAGTTTCTAGTTCGTTGAAGAATTAACCTTTCATCATCTTAACCGTAACAAAACATTATGCTGCACAATAAAAACTGAACACAGGAAATGACTCGTATGCTTATAGCCCACATCTCCTCTAAAATCTCACACTCCATTTACCCCGTTACACAGATAAGACATTTAAGTTTCACTTGGCGCGCAATTTAAAAATCTGCCAATTACAATATATATATATAGTATACCTTGTGCGGAAAAAGGAGGTAAATTTTTCCTGTCCTGTGTGTGATAAATTTGTGTAGTAGGATAGGATAAAATTTACCTCCTTTTTGCGCACAAGGTATATATAATAATATAACACCCTCCTTGCAAATTTATTTTGTTTATGTTCTTCTCATCAGGCTGAAGTTCATAATATTATTGTGGGTGGGGAATGTGGGGGTATTTCACAGTTGTATTAAACTGAAGATAAATTTTTCGGTACGATTGCGCTGCCCGATGGAAATAATTTTAATACTTTTCTCGAAATTGATCAGTATCATCAATAAAAAGATGAGCACAATATTTTGATCTCCATAATTGATAAAGTTTAGCGTGTGAGCCAATTTTTTTGAGCTTCTAAGACGTCGTTAGAGTTTACACGTAAGTTTTTTTTACTTCATGATGTCTTTTTCAACCATCTACAATTAAGTAAATTGTACTTTTATAGATAAAAAGTTAACTTATTGTCAATTAATTACAGTATCTAACTAAGATTGCACTTTTCCTTGTCCATAACTAACTTCTCTGCATTCTCACTCAGAATCTCCATCATGAATTCTGGCTCTAGTGACAAAGGTGCTTCAAAAGACTCAGCTGCTGGCACCAATATTAAATCAAGTGTTGCCAAAGCTAAAGAGAAGATATTTTTCGAAAAGGTATAGATTTCACGCACGAGGATACCTAAATATTCTTCATTCAGTTGGATTTTAAATTGAGGTTCACTTATTGTTGTGCAGCAAGAAGGTGCCTTATGTGGACAGCATTGCTTAAATAACGCCCTACAGTCTAAAGTTTTTAGCGCGGTGGATCTTTCTGACATTGCGCGGCAATTAGATGAACAGGAACGCGAAACAATGGCGGAAAGAGGAACTGACACTGAAGAGTATAGGGAATTCATTAAGGTGGGATTCAATAAATAAGGCTACTGTCACGTTTCTTGACTAGAAAAGCTGAAGCTATGGGCACGAACACGTTTTTTAACACGGGTCTTGTTAAAAATAACTAAAGCGTTAATTTTTAAATATAGAAACCATCTGCAAATTTTGATGATTCCGGATATTTCAGTATTCAAGTCTTGTCGCAGGCATTTAAAAACTTAGGATTGGAACTATTGTCTCTAAGCTCAGATGATGCTCGTTGCTTGAAAGCTAGAAATGCTCCAACGTAAGCAATGTTTTATTTTAACTGATTTAAAGGGTGTTTTGTGTTCAGTTTATGTTTTGCTAATAATTTACCGATGTACAGGGAAGAACAGTTATTTGTTTGCCACATGAACGATCATTGGTTTTCCCTGAGAAAATTTGGAACTCAGTGGATTAATTTAAACTCTTTTCTTCCTGCCCCTGAACTAATCAGCGACATGTACCATTTGCTTCTTCTTGACACGTTAAAAAAGGATGGTAAATTATGAAGTCATTTCCGCTTTTTATTGTTTTTCACGTTGCTTATTGAGTACTGCTGCCAGGAATTCGCGAATTTCTCATAATTTTTTTAATTTACAGGATACACAATTTTTGTGGTGTTCGGCGAATTGCCCGAAAACGAGGCCGATCTGGCATGGTCCTGTCTTCAAAAAGGAGAAGATGGAAAATATATTGATGAATATGAAGAAACTGGTCATCGACTTGGTTCTGCTGACTGCGTTTCTGAAGAAGAACAACTTCAACGCGGCATTCAACTTAGTTTGGCCAAAACTCCGGCTGAAGTCATAAGAGCACAGAGGTCAATTTTTTTGAGTCGATTGTCAACTAAGCCAGATGGAAACTCTTAGTTTTGATGTTGTTTAAACTTGTGATGAGCTGGTAATATTTATTAAATGTGCCCATGCAACTATATACTGATACTGGAGAACTATTTTGGGTCTTAACTCACACACTTTCTTCCTATTTATATACGACACCCATCGAACTTATCAAGTCTTGAAAAAATATAGAGGAAGTTTAATAAAACTCGAGATCGATTATCACGATACATAATTTAATTTGCTATTAAAATTAGCTGCACAGTCTTCCTGACTTTTTGCACAAGGAAGGCAAGAGTAACAATGCGTTCATAGCATTTTTGATTAATTAGTCTTATCAAGTATGAATTACATAATTTATCAATCAATCAACTAAAGTTTCTAATGTATATGTAAATACAGCAAGTAACTAACCTATAATACCTCTAGCTTGGTTAGTGCTTGCTGTATTACGATTATGCTTTGTCTCCATTTGTTACAAATAAAAATTAAAAATTGCTTTACATGAAAATTTTGGTTGTAACACTTTTTTATTGCCTCTCCATTCAAAACTAATCAAATATCGCACAGCTCCACAATGCAGTAAAAGTATATATTACGTTTCTACTTCAAACATGTCCCCCATTTGGCCTCACGAGGACATCATGAATCTTCACAAGCAGCAACATATTACGAAATTACATTGTTAAATTATTGCCCAAGACCATTTTTTTATAGCATAACTACAACTACTCACCTGCACATTCTGTGGAGCTGACAACGCATACAATAGTATACTGGCAATATTCTCAGGTTTCAGAATATCCATATCCATTGATGAATATATGGATTTGGCTTTTGCTGGATCTTCTATGGTTCGCTCCAGAAACTCAGTTTCAACAAAGCCTGGACTTATGCACTAAAAAACATAGCAGCAGCCAGTTAAAAATCCTATGCTATATAGTTTAACAGTCTGAAGCTTTTTATAATAACATATTTAAGCCCCAAATAGCAGGTTCATGCTATATCGTCCACATACACTTTTAAAAAGTTAATGTCTACACCATCGAGGCATTATTCCACAAACAAATACCAACTCACCGTTACCCTAATTTTAGTATCTTGAACTAATTCCCTTCGCAATCCTTCGGTGATGGCAGTTACTGCAAATTTTGTTGCAGCGTAAAAATTCAATTGACCTGTCAAACGATGGCCTGACAAGCTAAATAGAAATTAAATCGTAACGAATAATTAATAGTTTATCTTTAAACTACATAGTTTGGTTAAAAAATCCATTGTATTGTGTCCTCTATGAGTTTCGTCTATCTCACTAATCTCACCTGCCAATGTGAAAAATATGACCATCATTTATTCCGGCATTCTTCATCAATTGAACCGAAAGTTTGGAACATAAGACAAGAGCAACCACATTTACATCAAGCATTTCCCTCATTTCCGTAGCATTGATTTCTGAGGGATAAGGTACATACATTAGATGAAAAATCAGTTGAATATTGTACTGTACAGATTCTGCATTAAATAGGAATTTCTCATATTCTCTAACCTAGGAGATTTTTATTGAAACTGAATCCAGCATTATTAACGCAAACATGAAGTTTTCCGTAAGTGCTTTTGATCCATGCAAACATGTCGTCTATTTCCTTTTCTTTACATAGATCACATTTGTAAGGAATGAGTGTCCCTTTAAAATTTGACGCTTTACATTCTGCTGCAAGTTTCTGCAAAATGTGAGCAATGCATGCAAATCTCAGGAGACTATTGGATGATTGGATCCAAACAACTACGGATGGACAGCAGCGTAGAAAAAAAACCAACAAGGATTCCTTACCTCGATTCTATCTTTGCTTCTGGCGCAGCCTATGACAATCATTCCATTTTGAACTAATGACTTACAAATTTCTGCACCAATTCCACAACTGGCTCCTGTGACAACAGCGATTTTTCCAACCCATTTCTCCATTGACGGCGATGTCATTTTTGCAAGTTTGAAAACGTTTGAAGGCTACGGTTTTTAAATAGCGCTAGAAAGATGAGTTAAAATGAAAAAACTATTTGTTAAATTACGAGGAGCTTCACTTCTTCAGAGCATAAAACTCTTGCTTGAACTGTCATGGTGAAGGTCAATAGCGGTGTCTAGTATAAAATACTTTATTCTTCTGTTCATATCACTAAGTAAGCTAATGAATGCATATGCAAATATAAGGCTCTTTAGTCTGGACGACATCTGCGAATTTACATAACCTTGTTGTTAGATGGGATTAAGTTTCGTTGATGCACATCGCCGTGATAATCGTACGAGATAGTCAGTTGAAAATCTTGTACGTCCTTAAAGAACAAAAGGCTAGTGCAAATATGATTGAGAAATACTTAATTTTTTGTCAGTTAACTTTAGTTACTCTGCATGGTTATCAAACTTATTTTTTGCACTCCTGTGTTTCTCAATGTGCCCCAGTACTATTGACGATCTATATTGATCTAGGATTGATATTGCATAGTCTAGAAAAATGGAAGAATTGAATATCGCATCAAAAACACACAAACCGATTCAAATAATCGTTGTGCTGTACATAGAGATAAAGTGAAAAGGTTTTTTAAAACCACATTCATTCGGAATGTAGCTGTATTTGCTGTATGCTCCAACTATACGATTATTTAGTCCCAGCGGTCCCAGCTCAGTTATGTAAATCAGGCTTTGAGGCTTTCAAGTTGCAATATTGCTTCTACCGCAACAGCCGCGCTGCAGTGAAGCTTTAACAATTTATTATTCTGTCTTAAATAGTCAAAGACACAAAAAGGTTCTTATTATAATATAAATCCGATTAACAAAGCATCATAAATATTACAACAAATCTTATGTAGCCATAAGTCGTACACATTTACTAATAGTTTCCCATGTTGTATGAACCACTTACGAAAATTAATATTAAGTGTGCAATTAACTAACTGCCTCTGTATGTTGAGTAGCCAAAAGCTGTAATAAGAATAGGAACATGATAATGTTCCTCAGGGTTCTTGATCTGGAACACAATTTCAACGTATGGGTAAAAAGTGTCCATTCCAAGATTGTCAAAGTATGGTTTTGTATCAAAGTACAGCTTATATGATCCAGCTGTAAACTCTTCGGATGATATCAAGTTTGATAAACGTCCGTCTTCATCCGTAGCCCTAGAAAAATTATATATACTTTTTACAATTCGCGTCATGATTATCTAATTTTAAACTCTTGCATAACGCTCCAAGAAGTCATGCATTACAATAACGAAACCTACCGTTCTGTAACAAGTGTCCAGCTTTCATTTTCTAACTTGAACAATCGGGTATTAATATTGACACCAGGTTTGCCTAAATTTGTATCCAACACATGCGAACTTAAAGGATTATCATTTTGGGCTCTAGATTCCTGTACAACAAATGCTTATTGATTAGTTTGCTAAATAGCCAGGTACTAAATTATATAAAATGTTCCTCAATCTCAAAAATATCTTCATTAGTCACAATTAGGTTGATTAGTGATATGCTTGCCTTATCCACTGTGGCCAGTTGACTTTGACTTACAAACAATGTAAGGGCAAGGAACATCAAACTTGGGGTAAATGCAAACATTTTGTTGGCCACAATGAAACCAATTTTGTACTCTCTGTGAATATATAGTTGATGAGAAGAATCTAGCAGTGATTAATTGTTGAGTTGAACACAACCGTGAATCAAACACTGTCTGTTTTAGGTTACTATAGGCAAGCTTTTATTGAAAAAAAAGAGCTTTGTTGGTGAATAGATGGTGATGTGGTTATTTAACATTTGTTTGATGAACTGGAGACCTCGACGTTTGGCACATCAAAAAATATAACAAAGATTATAATGTTAGCTTATTCATTCAACTCTCACTCACAGTCAGTCAGTATACCAGCATTATTTACAGCTCCCAGTGCTATTAATTTAAATGTACAATCTTAAGTCCCAATGATCTCCGTACCCCTGTATGCTCGGCAAACCCATGTTTACAAAAAAATACAAGCACAAATACTGCGTCGTCAAATTGTATTCAAGACTTCACTATATATTAATTGTTGTAAATGTTATTGTGATACGACTATATGTGCTAGTGCTAATAATATATGCATGTTATTTGAATTATTCAGAATGCTGATAAGTATTTTTAATGTTGAACTTAACTTACAGAATTTTTTATGTCAAGCATTCTGCTGACTCAACTTATGCAACGAATTTTTCCCTTGAGACCCACTCAGACCAGGTTTTACTTGACTGCGTGTATTTATACAAAGATTTGGTGTGAATCCCAAATGATTGGCATCACTGTAAAATCTCAGGATGAACAATATACAATGGACAATAGCTTGTTGTAACTCGTTACATAAAACTAAAAGCAGTAACAGCTTGATTAATATGGCTAAAATTATGCATGCTGATTAATGAATTAAACATGTGATTTGCGTTATATACGTAATGTGCTGCACTGCACCTCAACGTGTGTGTGGTGTGGTATGCATGCCTACATGAGCACGGCCCAAATGACATGCACGCAAATAAATCTTCAATGCAACCATTATAGCAAAGGTCCTTCATGTGATTAAATATTTACATTCATCATACAAAAAGAATACTCTGAAATCGAAATCTCTGAAAATAGTCGTTTGAAAAAAATAGGTTGACTGCATCTACGAAATTAACTAGTTTGTAGCGGGTAACTTTCACATTCCGGCCAAAATACCCCAGAGAGATACTTAATCAAACTTGGATACACTTGCGAATAGTACGCACGCAATAAGCAGCATGAGACTTTTTTTTTTAATTTTTGTTATCTTACATGCATTAAGATTAAGAAAGAAAATTTCTCTACAGCAAGTATTTGATTTGATGATGAAAAATAAGCATCGCAGGATTGTCTCCCGTGGTATGTAGTGGCAATTTTTTCTTTCTTTAATGAAGTGAATGAATAATTCAACTCTCAGGTGTACCATTCGATGTCAGAGGTATTATTCCAAGAATAAAGAATACCAAACAAATGAATGGCTACTATTAGCAAAATGCTTTAAGGTATTTGGATAATTTACATAATGATAATAATGAATGGTCACAGTAGAAAATCAATAGATATAATGTACATAAGTTCATGTCTGGATAGTCTGGAACCCCATGCATTAAGCCTTTGACTCCAGTTTTTGGTGCAAACATTTATGAAGGCATAGGGAGCCACTGGAATGAAACAAACCTTGAAAACTATTTTAAAACATTGCACATATGGTGGTGTCATTAGTTTTCGGATGCGCTTTTGAGATCATCGCCAAACTTATTGTTTATTTTGCAATTTCCTCATGAGGCGTGAGGCCCACGCTTATGAAAAAGAGAAGGTTTTTTCTAATTCCAAAAAAACGGTTGGGTCTTTTTAGAAACTGAAATAGCCATACTGTGTAAACTTTAATTCTGCATCAGCATAAAAATAATTTCAATGTTTCTTTCGAAAACGCTAATCCGATACCTTTTTCCGATATCTTTTGCTTTAACCCACCGAAGGATGTCGTCCCAACAGATACAAATGGCACGTAAATTAAACCAATGTCATTTGATTTTTATTACTTTTGATGATGATATTAGACACAAAGTAATATGACAACAATAGCTAACAGTATTATGTATTATTAGCAGTAGCCATTAGCCATACATTGCTGAAGAATTACAGATTATAAGTGCAAAAAGTAATAATAAATGTACTAATTAAGCACTATACTTTATCTAACCTACAAATTGGATTATTATAAACCATTTGAAGGTCAACTTTGGGTCCAACCAAATCACGGATGTTATCAATTCCATATTTGATCATAGTGGGACGCTCTAATGATAAACCCCAAGCTATGATTCGCACATCTTCTGGAATGCCCATTGGAAGCACCATTTCCGGACGGAACATACCAGAGTTTCCTACTTCGACCCATTTTTTTAATCCTTCATGAAAAGCAAAGACTTCCATGGAAGGTTCAGTGTAGGGATTATACGCTGGTTTGAAACGAAGTTTATTGATTCCCAATCTCCTGAAAAACTCTCTCATGATCCCAATCAAATGTCCTAAATTGATTCCTCGATCAGCAACCACACCTTCAACTTGATGAAATTCGGCCAAATGGGTGGCGTCTAATGTTTCATTACGGAATACTCGGTCAATGGAAAATAGCTTGGACGGAACAAATTCTTTTGACTGTCCTACAAGTGTAATATCAGAAGTTAGTATTTCAATTCGTTCATACTAGAACTAGAGTTGATGTTTCAGGATCAAAATAAGACTTGAGAAGTCTACAACATACCAATCTCGTACAACATCCGTGCACTAACAGCTGTTGTGTGCGTTCTCATTACATTTTTGAAACTCTCATCGGTTTTCCACTCGGAGTTGTAACCCTGAGAGCCAAAGTCGCCTTGAGAGTGCACCTTTTTCACTCTTTCCATATACTCCTGTGGAACAGATTTACATGTAGAAGGCCTAGATACGAAGAATGTGTCTTGAGCATCTCTTGCTGGATGCTTTTGGGGAACAAACAAAGCATCAAAGTTCCAGAAAGAACTCTCCACAAAACGATTGGTTGGCATCTCAGAGAATCCCATCTCAGTTAGAATTGTGCGAAATTCTGACCGAACCTACAATTAAACAATGAGCAAGAAATCAAAATCAATATTTGGAATACATAAAAATTCAAGCATGAAACGAAGTTATGATCATACTTTAAGGAGCGGATGTAGATGACCACGATTGACTGAAATCCCCATAGCATCAAAGTTGTAAGGCTTAAAAGTCAGCGTTTTCCAACTCCCAGTAGCTAACATTTCCACAGTTAGATCGGTTTCAGCTTTGTGTATTTTAGTTGTAAAATTTTCTCCTCGTCGTAGAAGGAAATAGTTGGTAACAATTGTTGTGATGAGTTTCCGCTTCTTGTACTCATCCTGTTTCTTCGCAGGCAGCTTGCTACTCCCACGAAGTAGTTGTTTCAAATCATTGTGAACCTTATAGATTTCAAAAATAATCCTTTCTCAAATAAAATTTTGAAAAACTCCACAAAGTTAACCCCGAATTTGAATCCTCCTTACCTCATCAATGATGGTTTCAACCCTTCTAATGTACAGCTTCGCATTTCCAGACTTCACCACAGCAATCCATTTATTTTTCAACGCCTTGCTTAACCCCACTTTCATACTCTCACCAACAAGTTTTTCAAGATCCTCATGAGTTGTTCCCTCAGCCTCAATGGTGTGGAAAATAATTGCTTCATGACTTCCTTTTTCAGCAATCAGTTTTCCTAAAAATAAAACAATCAAGACATTGCAAAAACAAGAAAAAGTGTATTTCCTTTTCCGTTTATTCTCAATATTTACCTTCTTCTGACAGTTCAATTTTATGGTCTGTTTGCTGCTCAGCAGATATCACTTCTCCCAAACATTGCAAACTCTTGATAGCTCCAACAATTTTTTGATGCTCCACTTCAAACTCTTTGGCCAGAGTCCTCGAATCCACTAGCTCTGTGTGTGTTAGAAATTGCAGGATGTTTTCTGTAAGAGGACTACCCATGATTTCCACGGCTAATTACGATACAAGTGATTTGACTTTTTTCACACTTGAGAGTAGAAATCCCAGCCAGTAATATTACTCAATTCGTTAGAATTCAGACTTGAAATATAACGCACAATCGATTCCAAGCTTCAGAAACCTCAGATCCCACACAACCTTAAAATCCGTAAGGTAATCAATTTAATCGTTAATTCGGAAAATGAAAAACAGCCGGCCTGAAATTTCGATTCGAACAACTTTCGTTGATGAAGATTGTAAAACCATGAGCCGTGCCGCGTAGGCATATCTATGGCTTATGCGGATTGACCCTTCTCAACAAGATGATTGGCGAGCGTGTGCTGCACCTGCATGCAGTTTTGATATGTTACTCTTAAATTGTCTGTTTTCAGCTGATTATTACAAGAAATCTAACTGATCCAGCCCGAAATAAAAAAAATCAACTGCCTTCAGTTAGCATAAACAAAACAAAAAATTGCATTGTCTTGTTCAGGCTGTGAGAGAACAGCTAAGTTTATCAACTTCATGCATTTTTATTGCTTCATACTTGCAGGAATATTATGCAAATATATTCATTGGAATTATACCAATTTCTGTTCAAAAATGAGGAATGTGTCAAAGTGTATTTCATGTAGCATATAGTCATGTGGCAGCAGAGATACTTACTTAGAATGTACCTGAATACTGAATTAAAATATTATTCAAAAATACCACACTCGTTTGTCACAGCATAAATTTAGTTGCAATTAAACTTATCCGTAAATAAATATTTAAACGATTTTCACAGCAAAGTTGTCCAAGTGATTAGATTGTTGAATCCATCAATTTATATATTGCAAAAATTTGGGTGGACCAGGGTTATTTGCTGAATTTTCATCATTGCCAGTTGAGCATACTACTTATGCGGCAGAAGTTGGATTATAGTTTGTGTTAGAAAAAAAAGTAATTTAATGACTGTAACTGGTGGGGTTTTTTAATTTATAATATGTGCAAAACACTACTTATTACTTTCGATTCAATATATTAAATTCAAGAAAGAGTTAGTGGACTATTTCAACTATATTGTATACAAAATGGAAATTTTAGTTGACGGTGTTAAAGACAGTGTGGAAACCAAAAACTGTAAGTGAAATTTAAAGTTCAAGTCACCTAAATAACATATTTATTGACTTCAAAATACAATTAAAAAAAATACAAATGTGAAGCTCAATCTCATATTTATTTTACAGTGTATCCCTTCGTGGCAACGCCAAAAGTGTTTTCCAATAGCCCAATCACCCCGATAAGAAACTTTTGGATTGAGATTAACTCAGATTGTCTTTATCCTTCAGAGATACTTTTTCCACCATACTCATTAAAGCTATATGCCCCTGGTTCCATTCCACAGGTTGAAACACAATCTTTACACGTTGTACATCCTGTGATTTCGTCCAAAGTCTCCCCGATTCTGATAGAAGGCGGTGAATTGGGTCTTAATTTGCCTCTCAAAAAAGATAAATCAGCGGAAGAGGAAAGTGAACGGTTTTTAAGAAAGAGCCATAAACGCCGAAAACGAGAACGAAGAAGAATTCTGAAGGAACAGAAAGTGAAAGCAGCTGAGCAAGTGTCAGCACCTGCTGAAACTGAAACAAAAATTGTGCTTCAAGACTTGTTCGTCCGGCTTATTCCGCTTGACATGGATGAAATACGGAAACTTTACAAAGTCAGACAAATAAGTGGCGACGAAAAGATAGAAAATTTTGCGGAGAAAACCCCGAATATCAATGTTGGTATAAAAAAGAAATATTCTCTGGAGAGTTACGGATTTTTTTCTTTGCCAAAGAAATCCACAAATAATGCAAACTTTCCTATTTTAACCCAAAATAAAATTTAAACTAAAACATTTTACACGTCAAGTATTTTAAAACCCAAGTAGTAACAAAGTACAAGCAAGCAAACCTAAGGTAATCATAGTTCCCATCTTATTGTATATGTCAACTTCAATGCTTCACATTCATGTAATGTAAATTGACATGTATTCCCAATCTGAGTTGATTTAAAAAAATAAACTACCATTTTTTAAGAACAGCATGTAAAAAACTATGCGAGAGTGAAAGCTTATATGACATTAGTTGCATGAACGCGTACAGTACAGGCCAGGCAATGGGCTAGTAAAAGAGTGCACTCAATAATATAGTACACATCACAGCATAGGTTGGGTCTGGGTGCATAGATCCAACTCAATTACCATTTTAGATGCTATACGCTTAGCTTCTTACCACAACATAGTGACTATCTCTGCAACATCCATTTGGGACACTGAAATTCAATTAATTCAGCCAACTGTCTTCCATTTCCATACTCATTGAATGTAACTAACTAACTACAACTCCAAGAGCCTTTGCTAATTTACTACCAGATCCATTTAATTCTGTGGTTGGACGAATCTATCAACAATTTTGGTCATTTGAGAGTCCATTCCTAAGAAGATCTCAGTCAGTCACTTTACCATGACACTTTACTTCTTCTCTCATCTGTACTTTCATACTTTCATCTTGTGCACCATACGGGAAGTTTGACGTAACTTACTAACTAACTAACTATTGTTCCATCCATTCCATCTTCCCATCCATAATGCTGTTGAACTGACGTACGGCAGCAGTAACTATAACTAACCATAACAAACCAACTTATCGCATATCTTAACTATGTGTTCGGTAGCCTGCACCTGACTGAACGGCACCGAAGATCTCCATCCCACAGTTTGGTGAGTGAACTCTAGCGATGACGATTTTGTACAGTGGAGAAATAGTTGGTACGTTCAGTCAGTCAGATAATAAACATGCAGTTTGTGTTTGCTTGTTGGGTGCTTCGCTCACTCAACAAAATAGCCTGAAGAAAAAAGGATAAACAGGGGCAGTACATATCTAGCCAACTTACAACTCACAGAACGCTCTGTACACAGTACACAGGCAATAAGTAGCGGTGGGGTGATGATGATAATCACAATATAAAATCCAGAGATCCTATATTCTGTAGCAAACTAAATTCACCGTTGTGTATCGCCAGTTTGGTGGGAGCGAACGGTGTTCCGTATTTTTTAAAGTTTACACAAATCTTACAGCCCGAGATCTGTCTGTACTAACAAATAAAAATCTCAAGTTGTCCAAAGCATATGAAAATTGCACAAGTTCTAAATATTTCTGTGCGTTGTTATTGCATCCCAGTTGGTTAGCTACGGAAGAATTTGATTGACTAATGTACCATTTGGTTAGCTATGAATGAACAATTTTGCTTTGTTCAGGTGCATTGTTTCTGAAATTTATTTTTACGTTAAAAATCTGTTGTCTGATTCCAGTTAAGTTTGCTAACATTGGTACTCAGTATCCTGTGCAATCAGTGTGAAAGTGGTATTTGTTTATCAATATTAAAATTAAAAGGTTTAAATGTGCTTTAGTTTGTATGGTGTGCAATCATTTTTAATATACATAAAATACTTTCGGATGTGAAGTTGTCGTCCTTATTGTGCGACTGAAGGCTGACTGGAAAATTTTTGTGGAACATTCTGAAAGAATTTGTAAGTTTTTTTTGCTATTTATTTTTGAGATTATTGTCTTTATTGAGTAGACTGAGCAATATACATGCTGAAAATATTCGAGAACTGCACTTGTTTCATGACTGGTTGCAATCTGATTAAAAACATTTACTTTTGCACTTATTTTATGCATATGCAAATACATTGATTTGTTTCGGCATATTAGTTTTGCCTCACATGTGAGAGACGGTGAAAGAAATCTGCAGATGATTTGGTTTCCTTTAGTGGAATTCACATCATTGGATCTGTTGCATCCAATATAAGCACTCGTGTGCAGGAAGTATTCGGAACCGCCACTAGCATTCATTTATCCGATATTTCTTATCACTTAATTTCGAGCTTCATGTTCCGAATTTTTATTGAAAACATTGTAACATTGTTCGTGTCAATCCCTCAGCTTTTTCTTTAGTAAATATTGGCTTTAGGATAATGTCATCCTATTGTTCTATGAATGAAATAGAGAGCAAGGTTTCCTCATTTGTGTCAGAAACAAGCACGTGTATTACTAGATCGCGATAAATCTGACATTCTCAGTTTGACACATTCAAGGCTCACGTATGCAAATAAATACTAGTATTATACTAAATACAATCAATGTACCATACAAATTATTTATTAGTTTGCGTACATACATATTTACCTTGCATTCCCACACTGATTGACTATTTAGATTAAAGCAGACATCAGACATGGCTTCATTGATATATAATTTTAGTACCATACAAATTAAAGCAGACATTAAATCATGTATTATCTACTAAACGACTAACACGTTAAAACTTCATCATATAGCATGAATACTATGGAACATGACGTGTGACAAATTATAGAAGGGCTTCAAACAAGCACAGCAAATTATCGCTTACGAAATACCAGACTAACCATGCTACAGGGAAGTGTGGCGCCTACATTACATAATCGTTTGTTGAGAAATGGATGGATTCTCTTGTTTATTAGCGTCTTTTCAATGCATACTTTATCTCCAGTTTTATAATTTAAAGCCAAGTTCATATCAACTAACAAATATGAGAATACAATAGGTCTTATTTTTGCACCCAGTGGTATGCCATGATAAAGGGAGGAATCAAAGCTGTATAAAACCATGGGCAAAAATGCAAAAAAAAACCCACTCGCATTGTAATTAGCTATGAATGCAATTTTGATATACATGTACCAGTTTTTGGTCTAACCCTGCATTTCTAGAAACAATGAGGACCAAAATTGTTCAGTTGTTTGTTTGTTTTGGGCCATTCAAATGCTCTTTTTAGTTCATCCTCGCCCACTTGAAAAATGTTCAGCTCCAACAGTTGAACACTCACTCACTACTCCCAATTACATTTTTGCGTGTGCTTTGCATACGTTTTGCTCATTCTTTTCCCAAGCGTTATCATCTTGTCGCAGATGAGATTGATTTTTATGTATGCAACCCTATGTTTCATTTGCTGACTTGCTGACCTGTCATTGTCATATTTGTAATCATAAATGAAATGCTTTGAAAAAGGGCATTGGCTTCATCTATTGGATTGGATGCGTCATCCATATTGTGTAGGATCACCATTGTGTCACACATATTATCTAATTATTGTTTCCCACATTTCCAATTCTGGGATCATTTTATTTTCCTTCTCTGCTCCTACGCATTTATACGTGACTTATTTGGATTTGCCTTTTAAAGGACGGATTTGTATGTAGTGTATGTTGAAATTGAAATCCTCAACTATATAATATTCCATAATTTGTTCTTATGCAATCATTGGGTGGTTTAGTCTAGCCAACTATGCATGTACTAATAGTCTACTAGTAACCATACTAATAACTAGATTATTTAATATCGTCATGCTCATGCTCTTTCGTTCTTTTTATTGTCTCTGTCTGTTCAGTTTATCTCTCCATGACTGACTGCAATTTGCTGGTTAAAAGATAAATTTATTACAAGTTTAGCCTTACAAAAAAGTACCAAAATTGGGTGGCGGAGTTGTTCATAGTAATATAGCTCAAATGAAGCTTGAGAAGTTGAATAAAAACCCCAAAAAATATTATATCCCGTTACGGCTACTAGATCTCGTGTCGCTAAAATAAAATAAAAACGCTACAATGATTTAAAAAAAAGATTTTTCTCATGTTATTTTCCATGAGAAAAATCGAAAATTGATTCCCATTTTTCAAAATTTGTTTCGTTCATCGTGGCATATATACACTTTGAGCGTTAGAAACTAATGTTTTCAAGGATTGTAGTAGATATTCTCAAAACAATTTTAAGTTATTTCTCATTTAAAAACTTTGCCATTCCTCTCATTTTTAGAAGATCTTCTGCGGCGTTTTTTTCCAGCTTCACTAATTTTATACTCTCTTCAATTTTGATCCTCAAGCAAGAACAACTGTAAACTTGTTATTTATGGCACTACTAGAGTTCTAGAAAGGTTTCTAAATTTTTGATTGAGTAGCAGTAGCATGGTCATGGTGAGCTAAGTCAGCTAAAAACATCTTTACTACATGCGGGTATTTATTTTCAGTCGATCATAAATTAGTAAAAATTTACAACAAAAGATGAAATCTGAGTCTGAATTTTATCCGCAGTTTATTTTTAATGAGCACGTGTTCAAAAGTAAAGAATAAGCGTTGGTATTTCAATGAATTTCTGAAATTTGATATCATATGGCATTCGTTGTGTCTAACTAACTATAGCCAAGCTTTTAAAAAATGAAGCCTACTGCTCCATAAAAAGTACACATAGTCGTTGAGTAATTTGAGTTATTCTGACCACATTTTATAATAGTTTCAATGTTCCGTCTTAAAGTAAAAGATGTGAATTGCACTTCCACGTTATCTGTACATATTCATGCCAAAAAGATTATCCGTCTTCCGTTCTAATTCTCGTGAACAAATAACTAGCAGATGTTTGAGCCAGCTACTCTAATAAAACTACATAAGAATTCCATTGTACATCTTTCTTCTTGTACCTTTTACACAATGCCTAGCGTGATTGCCATAGAGTGCATTCTCTCATCCATTGTGTATTATACGAGGGTATACAATTTCACATTTTAGGAACTGTTTACCAATATCAAGAATAATGTTCGAATTTCAAAACACGTGAGGAATCTTTACTAAATTAGTTGATGGTTTAATGCGCTTATGTAACATCAAAAACTCATTACTTGGTAGCGAAGTAGCGATAGTGTGAATGAGTGAGCAAGAATTTGAGCCCAAAAAATGCACCACATCTTTGCAACATGCAAAACAACCATCTCATTCCCCTGTATGGACCCATACCTGAACATGCAACCAAAGTTCAAACTGACTGCACTGTTAAAACAGCTTAATTTCCCATGGAATAGATGAACAAGCCTGGCAAACCATTCCTAACTAACATGATAAGCCTGTGTAAAACTGTAGAGCACCGCCTCACTACTCATCAATAGCTTAATTAATACACAGGGGAAGAAATACTCATAAATTATGAATGCGTGATGGGTATTTGTCATGGAAAGGTCATTTGCACAACTAACTAATAAGGAAACTCACCGCAAGCTGTATACTTTACTTTCCTCTTGAATGAACTGATAACTGAAAATATTATTTGTAATTGCTAGCTCAAGCTTGAACTATTAGCAATCCTATTTATTTACTAACTAATCAACTAGCTAACAAAATTATTTATTTGTTGACGGGCCATTAGAACTCTGTCTATCTACTACTCTATGTCTATAGACTGTTTAAAAACCATTTTTCCTCATTAGCAGTTTAGTTACCGTGTGCAGCGAAATCCATAAATTCTTGTCTGGTAACCTTCCACGTCCACCATTTACTCATCTTTTAAAAACAGGCATTAATTAACTTATATACTAACTTTGATCTTTGAGTACAGTTTATTATTGTAGTCAGTGAGTTTATATTTGCGAGAAATCTGTATTGATCACTACTCATTCCTTGTTTCATAATAAGCTTCTGATTGCAGCCGGGCCGAAAAACGGATGGCAGTGTATGGCAAGTACAGAAGCTACGTGGAGTTACATGCTTGCCGCAACAAACAACTTGACTGTCAACTGCAATATAAGATGCATAGTTGGCATCCTGTATAATTATCTGATTATTATGAGCTCGCCTAGTGTTTTCGACCTCTGCTGCTCCAAACTGGTCTTCCGCAGAAACGTATTTTTTAGCACCCAAAATGTACTAGATGACTAAAATCTTGGCAAGCTAGTCGGTTAGTTTGTTAGTTGGCCTGCTTCCTACTGTCTCTTTTTATCATTTTAACCCATTGATGAATCTACCTGGTGTGTTTTATGCCAGTGGTTTCTCCCTGTATTAATTTGAAGCGAGTGAGTGATTGGGTACTACACTTCAATGTCAACACACAACACATGCTAATCAAATCAAAGAGAGTCTTTTCGGAGCATTAAGTTCGGAACATACTAGCTATCGAATATGAACCAGTCAGCACAATATATCTATCTACTCAGTTGTTTTCTAATGGCGATTGAGGTTTGAAACGTGAAATGCATTTAAACCATCTCTGCTTTTGTCTATTGTGAGTGTGTGCTCCTTTTCCCGAAGCACTTCTTTTTTGGGGTGACCTGCACAGTAGTTAGTTAGTTAGTTAGTTAGTTAATAGTAGTAGCATCAGAAAGATTCTTTCAGTCTTGTTCATTTTCTTCACACATTGAGAGATTTTTTTTAACTTGAGGAGTACCCTATATAAGAAGCGACATGTGTCTCTTCTGGGACGCGAATTACTTCAAGTGAGTGAGTTCAACTCACACGGATATGTATTGTGGGAATCATATTTGATTTGTG